>Ga0154020_10000020_pt1 | contig 173813 bp, 134 predicted proteins | sample Klosneuvirus_201_FD_109709 | JGI IMG/M metagenome (GOLD analysis project Ga0154020, IMG submission 109709) | Active sludge microbial communities from wastewater, Klosterneuburg, Austria - Klosneuvirus_20160825_MG | ecosystem: Engineered > WWTP > Aerobic digester > Activated sludge | place... | reverse complement strand
TGCAGCGAATCTTGAACGCTTTGCCGCTGACCTTTTCGTCGGCAATCTGGTACTTGGTTGCGCAGTTGTCGCAGACGATTTTCATGTTGGAAAAATCCCCTCTTCGTGCTCGAAGCGGTGACCAATGAAACCCAGCTTATACGAAGCGCGCTTTTCGCCGCAAGCACGCTGTACCCTTGGGCACCCCCGAAAAAAGTGGCCGGAAAACATGGCCGAACTGGTTGCTGGGTTGACTACTACCATTCCTACCTGAATGGGTTCTTAAGCATGATGGTTTCTGCTCGTCCCGGACCCACCGAGATCAAGCAGCAGTCAACCCCGAGCAGGGTCTCGATGCGGCGAATGTATCGCTTCGCACCGGATGGCAGATCATCGACTTCGCGAACATTGCGCAGCTCGGCATCCCAGCCATCGAGTTCTTCGTAGACGGGAACCGCGCGCTGGATGTCGTCGGGATCGATCGGTAGCTCGTCGAGAGAATCGCTCACACCGCTGCCACCTGCGACGGCGGGGAGCTTGTAGCCGACACAGACCTTGAGCTTACGCTGCCCGGCCAAGACATCGAGCTTGGTCAGAGCCAGACCCGCCAGTCCGTTGAGACGAACCGCCAGCCGCAAGGCCGCGATGTCCAGCCAGCCGCAGCGACGGGGTCGACCGGTTGTGGCACCAAACTCGGCGCCGGCCTGCCGCAGCTGTTCGCCCTGTTCACCGTGCAACTCCGTCGGGAACGGACCTGCACCGACGCGTGTCGTATAAGCCTTCGCAATGCCAATCACCGAGGAAATCGCCGTTGGACCAACCCCGCAGCTGACACACGCGCCCGCAGCCAGCGTCGTCGACGACGTGACAAACGGGTAGGTGCCGTGATCCACGTCGAGCAGCGCGCCTTGGGCTCCTTCAAACAGGACGTGCTGGCCGCGCTTCATTTCCTCACTGAGGACCCGCGTCGCATCCTGAATGTGTGAACGGAGCGACTCGCCGTAGGCCAGGTACTGTTCGGTGATGGCGTCGACCTCGGGCACCGTGCCGCCCAAGTGGCGAATCTGTGGCGCCGTCTCATCGAGCTGGTGAGCAATCCGCTCGCGCAGCCGCTCGGCGGACAGCAGATCCCGCATCCGCACGCCGCGCCGTGACATCTTGGACTCGTAGGCCGGGCCGATGCCGCGACGGGTGGTGCCCAGCGCGCCTTTCCCCTGCTCGCGAAGTCCGTCGAGCATCTTGTGGGTCGGCAGGATGACGTGGGCACGCTCGCCAATGACGAGATCTCTGTCGTCGGTGAGTAGGCCCCGGCTGCGCAGCTCTCGGATCTCTTCGAGGAGGGTCTGCGGATCGATGACCATACCGTCGCCGAGTACGCAGCGCTTGCCTCGACCGCGCAGCACTCCCGACGGCACCAAGTGGGTCACGAGCTTCTGCCCACCAACCACCAGCGTATGACCGGCATTGGCGCCGCCCCCGAATCGCACGACCATGTCTGCGAACTCGGTATAGAGGTCAACGACCTTGCCCTTGCCTTCGTCGCCCCACTGGGCACCGACAATCACCACGTTGGCCATGCTGCCCTTGTCCTAAATGTCGAGCTCGCGAAAGGCGCGAAGCCGCTTCCTCTTAAGCGACCCACGCTAGGCGATCCCTGTGGGCGAAAGCAAGCGAAGCGCTCTTGTCCTCGCGAGTTTGTGCCAGTTGACGTGACGAAACCAATATGAGGCAGAACAAATACCCACCTTTTTGTGATTTGGCCAACCAGCTGACCTTGTCGCGCACAGATCGCGATCCCATACTCAGTTGCCTTACCCATCGCGCACACGCTTGCAAGGAGATGAAACTTTATGTTCACCAAAAAGACTACGATTTCTCGGATGAGCGGCTTTCTGGCCGCCGGATCGATGTTCCTGTTTCTCGGCGGTGCGGTGACAAGCTGCAGCCCCGCCGCCGACTCGCCACTTCCTCCGAATGACATGGGCGGAGTCGGCTCCATCACCATCACCAGTGTCAGTCCAGCGGTCGGCGGCATCGCCGGAGGAACGCCGGTCGCCATCTACGGGACCGGCTTTGCGACCGGAGCCACCGTAGCGTTTGGCAGCAATCTGGCGACGCAGGTCCAGGTGTTGTCGTCGACGCAGATTCAGGCGCTGGTGCCGCCGTCCGGTGGGGCGACCGGACCGACGCCGGTGACGGTTCGCAACATGGACGGCAGCTTCGCGGTGGCCACGGGTCTGTTTACGTATGTTCGGGTCCTGCTCGACTTCTCGGCGGAGCGAATCGCAGTGGGCACTCACCCGGTCGCGGTGATTGCCGAGGACACCAATGGAGACGGTGGGCCCGAGATCATTACCGCCAACGACGGCTCGCAGAATGTCTCGGTGCTGGCCTCGAACGTCTCCTACATGAATGGCACGACGTACCCGACGCCGGTCGGCCCGACAGCCCTGGCGGTGGCGGATTTTAACGGCAACCGCATTCTCGACATCGCGGTGTCGTGCAACAACGGTAGCGCCCAGGACTTGGCGATTCTGAGCGGCAACGGCGGCGGTGGCTTCATGACCCCGCAGACCTTTACGGTGGGCCGCAATCCCACCGCTGTCGTCACTCGCGATCTCGACGGCGACGGCAAGCCTGACATCGTGATGGCGCCACGGACCGGCGACAGCGTGATCATTCTGCGCAACACCAGCGTCACGCCAGGCTTCTCCTTCACGGTGGGGGCGACCTACAGCCTCAAGGCGCTGAGTGCCCCGTCGGCCTTGCTGCTCGATGATCTGACCGGCGATGCCTATCCCGAGCTGGTGACGGCGAACTACACGGACGCCTCGATCTCGGTGTTTTTGGGCAATAGCGGTGGGGTGTTCTCGGGGCCCAAGAATACGACCGTCGGGGCACAGGTCCTATCGCTGGCCGCTGGAGATCTCAACGGCGACGGCAAGAAGGATGTGGCGGCGCTGAGCTACGGCGGTCGCTCGGTATCGATCCAAAAAGGTCGCGCCGACGGCAGCTTTGATCCCGGAGACAACATCGCAACCGACAAAGATCCGCGGGTGGTTGCGATTGCGGATATCGATGGCGACGGCAAGCAGGATCTGGTGGTCGCCAACGGAGGCGCGGACAGCGTCGCTATCTATCTCGGCAACGGCAGCGGTGGCTTTGACTCTCCTCAGTATTTCACCGTCGGCTCAACCCCGTACGGCATGGTCGTGAAGGACATCAATCTCGACGGCAAACCCGACATCGTGACCGCCAACTTCAACAGCAACGACGTCTCGATTCTGCGCAACAAGACGCAGCGCTAAGAGCAGCGCTTGGGACTCGGGTGTCACGTCGAAGGTCGATGTGGTACCCACTGGTTGGCCTGTGATAGGAGTAAGCCATGCACTCGGCATCCATGGAACTTAGCGGAAGCACCCAGAGTCGAACTGCCACCACGCAAGCGGAGCTCGACAAGTACTTGGCGATTCTCAGCGAGAATGCGACGCCGTTTGCGCGGCTGGCTCCTCGGGAGAAGGCGGCGCTTTTGAGAGCGTGCGTTCCGCGCCTGCTGTCGGTGGCGCGGGAGTGGGTGACGGCGGCGTGTCAGGCCAAGGGGCTGCGGATGGACGCTCCGTCGGCGAGTGAGGAGTGGCTCGGCGGGCCTTATGTGACGATGCGCTGTCTGCGGAAGCTGATTGCTGGGCTCGATCAGATCCAGACTGCTGGAAAGCCGAACTTGCCGTCGGGGGCGATTCGTCTGGCGCGAGACGGTCGGACCGAGGTGCTGGTGATGCCAAGTGAGGCCTATGACCACGCCATCTCGGCGGGCTTTACTTGTCGACTGCGGATGCAGGCCGGCTGGGACGATCGCAAGGTTCGTGAGGAGCAGGCGATCTTCTACAGCAAGCGCGATCCGGTCGGTGGCGTGTCGCTGATCCTCGGGGCGGGCAACGTGGCCTCGATTCCGCCGACCGATGCCCTCTACAAGATGTTCCACGAGGGCATGCTGTGCATCGTCAAGCTCAACCCGGTCAACGAGTACCTGGGGCCGTTCTACGAGCAAGCGTTCCAGCCGCTGATTGAGCGTGGCTATCTGCGCTTCGTCTATGGCGGGGCCGAGGTGGGCAGCTACCTGTCGTATCACCCGCAGGTGGTGGATGTTCACATCACGGGCTCGGATCGCACCCACGACCTGATCGTCTGGGGCCCGCTGGGCGAGGAGCGTTCCCGTCGGCAGGCGGCAAACGATCCGCTGCTCAAGAAGAACATCACGAGTGAGCTGGGCTGTGTGACGCCGGTGATGGTGGTGCCGGGCAGGTACTCGGCGGGTGAGCTGCGGATGCTGGCCGAGAACCTGGCGACGCAGATCGTCAACAACGGGTCGTTCAACTGCAATGCCGCCAAGATCCTGGTCGTCTCGGAGTCGTGGCCGCAGCGGCAGGAGCTGCTCAAGACGCTGCAAGAGATCCTCCAGGAGATGCCGACGCGGCGGGCCTACTATCCGGGCGCGCAGGACCGCTTCAGCAAGCTCACCACTGGTAAGACGGTGACGCGACTGGGCCGAGCGGGCGAAGGAGAGCTGCCCTGGACCCTGATTCGCGACGTCAGCAGCAAGACTGCCGACGAGCCGCTGTTTTCGACCGAGCCGTTCTGTTCGATCATCACCGAGGTGCCGCTCCCCGAGACGGACGCCGCGGAGTTTGTGACGGCAGCGGCGCGCTTTGCCAATGACCGGCTGTGGGGGACGCTGAGCTGCTCGATGTACATGGCTGCGTCGACAGAAAAGCAGCCGGATGTGCAGGCCGCCGTCGAGAAAGCCTGCGATGTGCTGCGCTATGGCGTGGTTGCGATCAATCACTGGCCGGCGGTGGCGTACGGTGCGATGACCCCACCGTGGGGTGGCCACCCGTCGGCGACGCTGCTCGATATCCAGAGCGGCATTGGCTATGTCCACAACACCTTCATGTTCGAGGGCATCGAGAAGGCCATCCTGCGCGGACCGCTGACCCCATCGCCGAAGCCGCCGTGGTTTGTGACGCACAAGCGCTCGCACGAGGTGGCGGAGCGGATGGTGCGCTTCGAGGCCGAGCCATCGTGGCTGAAGATTCCTGGCATCGCCCTCCAGGCCCTGGCTGGCTCGTAGCTGCCGCATCATTACGACTCCGCCATCATGATTCGTATCGTCGCTGGAGAACTGGGCGGGCGGCGACTCCGCACCCCGGAAGGGCTTTCCACCCGTCCCACCGCCGAGCGTGTCCGGCAGGCCTTGTTCAATATTTTGGGTTCGATGCCGACGGGCGGCACGGTCTGGGATCTGTGCGCCGGCAGTGGTGCGCTCGGGATTGAAGCGCTGTCGCGGGGAGCCGGTCATGCGGTCTTCGTCGACAGTGATCGGTCGGCGTGCCGGGTCTTGCGCCAGAACCTCGGGGCGCTTGGGCTTGACTCGCGGACGCAGGTGATCGAGGCGCCGCTGGCACGCTTTCTCGCGGGGAAGCGACCGCCGCAGTCCGTGTCACTGATCTTGGCCGATCCGCCGTATGCCTCGGGAGAGCTGCAACGGCTGCTCGACTGGCTGGCCCACAATGGTGCTGAGTGTCTGGCCACCGACGGGCGGGTGGTGCTCGAGACGGACCAGCGCAATGCGGCTTTGCTGACGGTGGGCTCGCGCTGCGGCGTGCTGGAGTGCGACGACAGTAGGCGCTACGGCGATACGGTGCTGCTGTTCTTGACCCCAAAGTCCTGAGACCGCTCGATGGCTGTAACTCGGTGGCTGGGGCTGTCCGACGGGGGGGCGAGCCTTGCGGAATTCTGCAAGTTGCGAGAACCTAAAAGACAATGCTCCCCATAGGCTCTGATCCCCGTGCCCTGCGCGCGAAGCTGCTTGAGCACCTGGGCAACGTCAAACAGTTCTTCGAAGCGACCAACGTCGGTTTTAACCTCAACGCCTCACCGTACTGGTCGGCGTTTGATGCGCTGCGTCGCAACAAGCCGCTCGCCGAGGAGTTCGTGGCGCAGCTCCAGGTGTTGCTCGATTTTCTCGATCGGGAGCTGGTTCCGGCGCTCCAGCAGGCGCAGGGCGGTCCGGCGGGGAGTGCGGGTCCAGCGGGACCGTGGCCAGGCCCGGTCGGGGCAGCTCCTCTCGTTGGGCCGTGGCCCGCGATGCCGGCGCCGCTGCCGGGAACGTCGCTGCCTGCCGCTCCTGGGTTCAACAGCGACGAGACGCAGCTGCTCGACCGTGGCTCACCAGCGGCGATGATTCAGCGGATTGCCGCGAGTGATCCGGTGCCACGGGCTCCCGCACCGACGCCGGGCATGACGCGCGGAGAGCGCCGAGCCGAGCCTGCGCGTCCGCCGGAGCGCTTCGTCGAGCCGCCTCGCCCGGTGACGCCGCCCCGTGGCCATGAACCCGTGCGGATGGCTCCGCCGCCCGTCGTCCCGCCGCCGGCTGCTGACAATGAGCGACCGAAAGGCGATCTGGCCGGCGAGCTGAGCTTGGCCGATGTCTTGATCGCGGATCGCGACCTACTGGTGGACCCGTCGGCTCCGGCGATTGCCCCAGCACCTCGTCGCGCACCCGAGGGAATCTTGCCGGGCGTGTCGCGTGAAGCGCGCAAGTCGATTCCACCAGCCCCGGCTCGTCGAGAGGTGGCGGTTGAGGAGCCAGCTCCGGCGGCCAAGCGGGCGGCCCTGCTCGCGGCGGCACTGGAGACGGCTGAACCTGCGAAGCCAGCTGCGGCTGCCCCGGCTGGCCGTACCGCTGGGTCAGCAGCGACGAGCAAATCGACTGCCAAGGCGGTGCCAGCTCTCGCGTCGGCCCCAGCGCCCGCCCCAGCACCCGCGCAGGTCGCTGCCCCAGAATCTCCGCGCGGAATCAAGCTGCCACCGATCTCCAAAGCCGGGAAGACGGCGGTGGTCTCCACGATCCCTGACGCCGAGTCTGCGCCGCCAGTTGCTGCGCCCGCTGCGCCGCCGGCTGCCGAGAGCAAACCGGTTCCTTCTGCCAAAGCCGCTGCACCCGCCAAAACTTCCCTCAAAGATGCGAAAGCGCCGACGGTGGTTGAGTTCAAGCCGAGCCCCGCGCCAGCCAGTACACCCGCGACGGTCGCTACCCCGTCCGCTGGGCCTGCTGCTGCGCCAGCGAAAGTGGCGTCGGCCAAGTCCGCTCCCCTCGTGGACGGCAAGTCGGCGAGCCCGGTGGTGGCTGCGAAGCCGACCGTCGAAGCGAAGCCCCTGACCATCGCCAAGCCAGTCGCTGATGCCAAACCGACGGTGGAGGCCAAGCCGGTGGTGGTCGCCAAGCCGATGGTCGAGGCCAAGCCGGTGGTGGCCGTCAAGCCGATGGTCGAGGCCAAGCCGGTGGTGGCCGTCAAGCCAGTCGCCGAAGCCAAGCCAGTGGCGGCCGCGAAGCCGGTGGTCGAGGCCAAGCCGGTTGCTCCCGCCAAAGCCGGTGCGCCCGTGATTCAGTCGGCTCCGCCCGCTGCGAAAGCTCCCGCGGTGGCGGTCAAGCCGATCGCTCCGATCAAGGTCTCGGCGGCCACGGCAGCGGCCGTCAAGGTGACCGCCGAGAAGGCTCCGGTCTTTGACCAGTCCGATGTCTCCGACCCGTCGATGAGTCCGTCGCAGTTCTTCCGCGTTCTCGACGCCAAGCTGCCCTTCGACAAAGACAGCTAATCCCCCGACCTGTTCGCGCCGCTTCCCTACATTGCTCGCTCGGGTGAACACCCGATAGGCGCTTTGCGCAAGCTCTGCAAGAATGTGCCGTCGCATGCCTATCGGTCGTCGGAAACAAGCGCTGCTGCTGACCCTGATGCTCGTCGCACAGGGGCAGGCCGAGGCCGATGAAGGCTTGTTTTCAACGGTGGTTCGGGCGGGTCGTGAAGATGGTGTGCCCGACGAGCGCGCCCACAGCACGGTGGGCCGCAGTGACCTCGAGCGACGCCAGCCCCGCTCTGCCCCTGACGCGCTGCGTTATGAGAGCGGCGTCTTTGTGCAGCAGTCGGCGCACGGGCAGGGATCGGCGTTTATTCGTGGCCTGACCGGCCAGCAGACCTTGCTGTTGTTCGACGGGATTCGCGTCAACAACTCGACGTATCGGCAGGGTCCGAATCAGTACTTCTTTACGATCGACTCGCGGACCATTGACAGCATCGAGGTGCTGCGGGGTGGTGGCTCGACGCGCTATGGCTCCGATGCGCTCGGCGGGGTGATTGCGGCCTATCCGATCGATCCGATGGTGGCGGACGGCGAGGTCCTCGTGCGGCCCCAGATCAATGTGCGGGCGACCTCGGCGGACGACGAGCTGGGCGGGCGGGCGCAGCTACACATCTCGGGTCCGGTTCCGGGCGGCGACCTCGGCTTCGTCGGTGGCGTTGGCTTTCGCAACGTCGGTATGCTGAAGAGCGGCGGTCGCGTCGAGAACCCCAATCCGAGTACGCCGATCGGTCTGTATCCGATGGTGCCGGCCTACGCGCCGGACGGAGTGACCCAGCTTGGCACGGGCTACAAGGAGCTGACTGCCGACGGACGACTGGTGCTGCGGCTGAGGAGCGCGGGGCGGCTGACGCTGGCGACCTACCACTATCTACAGTTTGAGGTCCCGCGTACCGATCAATGTCCGCCGCCGACCGCGCCACCGGGCACCTGCCTGACCTATGAGCAGCAGTTTCGGCACCTCGGCTATCTGACGTATGAAGGGAAGCTGGGGCAGCTCGGCTGGCCGCTGCGACTGACCGTCTCTTTGCAGGCTCAGCATGAGGTGCAGCGCTATGACGATCCGTCGGTGCTGGTGGTGCGGCGCGGCATTGATGACGTGCTGACGCTGGGATTCCTGGGCAACGCGCGGATTCGGCCTGTCGAGCTGCGGCGAGACATGGTCCTGCGGGTGAGCTACGGCTTCGATCAGTACACCGACTGGCTCGACTCCCAAGCCTCCCGCACGTACACCGACACCGACGAGACCACGCAACGGAGTCGCGGTCAGTATCTTAGCGGCTCCTCCTATCTGTACGGAGGTCTGTTTGCGGATGCTTCGCTGACTCTGCCTAAGCGTTTTACGCTCTACGGAGGACTGCGCTGGTCGTGGATTCATGCGCTTGCTCCTTCCGATCCGGCATCGGGAACGCGCTCTGTGAATCAGACCTACGTACCGCTGGTAGGAAGAGTCGGAACGGAGTGGAAGCCCACCGGAGTCCTCAGTCTGCGGCTCAATGTGGATCATTCCTTTCGGGCTCCCAACCTCAATGATTTGACGTCGCGGCAACAGACTGGTCCGGGGTTTCAGTTTGAGAATCCGGATCTCCGACCGGAGCGTGCGACGACGTTTGAGCTGGGAGCGATCCTCGAGCACTCGATGGTGACCGCGCAGGTGTGGGGCTTTGAGACCATCCTCAATGACGCAGTCCTGAAGATCTCGAAGACGCTTGCAGAGTGTCCGCCCGAGACTCCGCAGTGCCAGGGATCGTGGTCCCGATTGCAGCTCCAGAATGCGCCTTCCTATTCCGAGCTACGCGGTGTCGAAGCCATGGTTCGTGTCAAAACGGACAAGGGATTTATTGCCCGCGCCACCATTGCGTACACATGGGGAGAGACTCCGCGCGTTGGTACCATCGGCTACGGCGGTTACGGAGTGATTCTCAGCGAGCGAGTGCCGATGACTCGGATCCCTCCGCTTAACGGAACCGTGGAAGCGATCTATCAGCGATCCACATTCGAGGTCTCGCTGGGACTGCGCTGGGCAGGACCCCAGTACCTACTGGCGATCGCCGATTATTCAGACGCGCGGATTCCGAAATATGGGACTCCGGGATTTGCGGTGCTTGATCTCCGCAGCAGCTTTCGCGTTCACGAACGCGTCACGCTGGGAGGAGTCCTGGAAAACGTGAGCGACGCGGCCTATCGGTATCACGGATCGAGCGTAAATGGCGGAGGCCGCGGCTTTGTCTTGACCCTACGAGTGGAATGAGCAGCGCAAGAAGGACTCCCAACGGGGCGCTAATCCAAGCATTCAGAATTGGCCAAATAGAGGAGAGAAGCCGATGAATACAATCAAGAATATGCTCTGTGCGATGGGTATGGTGGGACTGCTCGGCGCAGCGGGCTGCGGTTCCGGAACGACCATGAACCAGACTCCCAACCTGTGCGTTGTGGACACCACAGCGACGGCAATGTGTCAGCCGTTTTCCGGTTCGCTGTCGTCCTGCAAGTGCTCACCAGATGACTACGCGCCGCGCTTTAACAACAGCAAGAATGACACCTGGCCGGCATGTATCTCGGATGCCAATCCCAGCAAATATGTTCAGCTTGCGGCCTCCCTTCCATCTGCTGTTGCGCGGACGCAGGCCTTCGTGGCAATGGGAATGAGTCTGTGGAAGAAGTCTGGGACTCCAACCGCGGCGGACTTCACCGCAGCGCGTGATGCCTATTCAGTGGCATCTGGAGTCGGCTCCCGCGTGGCCCGTCGCCAAGACATTCACTATCCAGAGGTTCCGGGAGACGACAAGTTCGCCTGCGCGACTCCTTCGATCGCTACCATGTATCCGGATCGCTGCGCGGGGCCTGCGAAGCTGAAGCCGATCATTGATGCTGCGTTTACGGCTGGAGCTGCGGGCACCAAGCCACTGGTCCAGTCCGCGCGAGTGGAGGCGGCGCTGCTGTGGTTCTTCTATCTGTCATCGCTTTCGGAGGAGTGGACCTCGACCTTTGACAACATGGAAGACATCGACTCGGCGTGGGGATATGTGACGGGTGGAACCGATCGCGGAAGTCCGATCGGCCTCGGTCAGTACATTCAGCAGCTGGACTCGCAGACCTATGATCGCTGCTTCGACGCGCTGCAAGCTGGCCGCTGCTGGCGCGACATCGACAAGGACTTCCCCAGCACCTGCAGTCTGTTCTATCAGCGGACCTCCAACCAGCTCGACAAGGCGCTCACGCGCGGCATGGCGCTGATCCTGCGCGATCGCATTGGCAAGATTCCTTCGCTCACGGGTGAAGCGCAGGAAGCGGCGCTTCACTTCGTGAACATCATTGGACTTCTGATGGATCGAGCGGTGCGCGCAGTGGACCCGGCGAAAGCCGAACAGCTGAAGACCTCCACCCAAGCCGTGACTGCGGCTGCGGTCAACGTGGCGCAGGCGCAAGGAATTCTCGATAGCGTGTTTGCTTGTCCGTAGCGAAATCGAGACATCGATCGTTGTGCCGCTGCCGGCGGTGAATTTGCTCGCCTTCCGCCTTGTGCGCTTAGAAGGAGCCGCTGAGGCTGACTCCGCCGCTGCTTGGGCTGGCGTAGGGATGAACGTGCAAGCTGGTCAGTAAGTTCGGAGTCACGATCTTCTGCGGGGTTCGGTAGCCCTGAATAATCAGCGCGGTGCCGATTACCTGGAAGGGTAGGTCGGCCAGCAGCAAGGGCAGAGTCCAGACCAGGCCGTAGGTCGTCGTGTAGCGCGAGCTTGCGGTCGCGGGCGCAACGATTCCGCTGATCACGGGACCTAGCACCGGAATGAGCAGCGTCCAACCTGCCGCCGCACTTGGTGAGCTGCTGTTAGCGCCTGTAGTACCAGGCCAGCTTGCGCCCATGGCGATGCCGGTTCCGAACGCCCCTGCATAACCAAGTGCGAACAGAGTCCAGCCCGCTGCGAGCATGCCGCGATGATGAGGCCGCGTGATCACCCGGTACGGAAGCTCAGCGCGCTCGGTCACGAACTGGACAGCAGGCGGCGGCAACAGTCTGCTTAAGCGAGCGATCTCGGTCTCTGCTTCCCGCCTTGTCTCTGGGCTCGCATTTTCGTGTGCGGTAAGGAATCGTCGGAACGTAGTGATGGATTCCTGGGTCATTCCCAAGCGCTGCTGAGTGCGCGCAATCTCTAAGAGCAGCTCGGGATGTTGACGTAGCTCGTACGCGGCTTGCCAGCAGACCAGGGCTTCGCGGTAGCGCTGCTGGGCGAGCAGAGTGCGTGCGCTGCTGATTTGATCGACAAACGGATCATTCGTCGCTGTGTTGGCTGCGGCTGGTGGTGGAGCGAGCACTCCCGTAACCACTCCCAGAATCACTCCGGTGGCCACTCCGGTGACCACTCCAGAAGATCGAACCAGCGCTGCAAAGGTGGAACCGCGAAACATGGCGAGCCTCCTTCGGATTTTCCAGCCAATTCACTACACGATAGCAGCGTGGCGTACCACGAAGCTAGTCTGTTGCGAGCAGGACTTTGGCTGTCTGGGAATGCTCTTGGACTTCTGCGGTTTACGGCTGCGCGTGATTGCCGATCAGCTTGTCGGCCAGAGGCGCGGCATCGTAGAGCGTGCGCAGGGCGGACAGAATCGCAACGCTGTGAACCGCAACGGCGCGGCTCCCGGTGGTATCCGGAACGTAGTAGTAGCGGTTGGGGAGCTTCTCGATGTTGCTATCGAAGTTCAGTCCCACGACTTTGCCATCGCGATCGACCACCGGACTCCCCGAGTTGCCACCGATGGTGTCGGCGGTATACACGAAGTTGAGCGGAGTCCACAGCGGCAGTCGGTACAGTCCGAGTCGTAGCCTCGGCGGTAGATCAAAGGGAGGCTGCTCTCCCTGGCTCAGTGAGCGCTCTAGGAGTCCGTAGAACAGCGTCTGGTGCGGCACCGGACGGGTGTCCTTCATATAGCCTCTGATCTCTCCCGCCGACAGCCGCAGCGTGTACGTCGCATCGGGATAGATTCCTTGTCCGTAGACCGCGAAGCGCGCTTGCGCGATCTGGGCTCCCGCGATGTGTTCGACCGACTGCACCTGCTGTTCGTACTCTTCGCGAATCTTGCGCAGCTGCGGCTCGAGCTTGCGCGCTAGCACAATCAGCGGATCGGTCGATGCCGCCAGCTTGTCCGCGCCCCCTTCGAGCAGAGTCCGACGCTCCTCCTGCTCGGTCAGTCTGCCTTCGCTGGTCAGCTTGCGGGCGACCACTTGCGGAGTCTGTCCCCCAAGCAGCGCTTGCACAAACGGATCGCCATTTCCAAGTACACTCTGTACCTGGGTCAGCCAGTCCGTAAGAACGGCTTCCTCCAGATCGGAGTAGATCGGTGCAGAGGACAGAAGCTCGCGCCGCAGCGCTGGGAGTCGGGAGTCGCGGAACTCCTCCAGCCGCTCACCGCTCGGTTTTTTCAGCTCCTCTGGGAGTCGCAGAAGATGCAGCGCCATGGTCAAAAGCTTCGACGGTGAAACCGTGACGTAGGCACTCCGTTTGCCAAGCGGCGCCAGCTTCCCATACACGGACTGGAGCTTGAACCACGCATCACCAAACTTTTGCAAAAGCTCTGGTCGCTTGCGAACCTCGGCACGCAGCGCTTCCTCTTCCTTTTGAAGCTTCTGCATCTGCGCGACATCACGCAGACCTTCCTGCTGACCCACAAGGCGCTTGAGGGTGTTCTCCAGATTGCGCAGCTGCGTACTGCCACGCCGAGCCTGCTCGCTGCCCTGCGCCATATACGCAGTGAGCGCCGCGATCCGTTTCTGGATGATCCCAATTTGCAGCGGATTGAGAGTGTCGCGATGGTACTGCCGCTGAGCTACCGTCAGACCACGCTGCGTCGACGCTGGATGACCGACCGCCACCACCATCTCACCGGCCTGCGGGGCTTTGTCCGACAGCCGCAGGAAGTGCTCGGGCCGCAGCGGATGATCGTCTTCATAGATGCGGAGGAGGGCAAAGTCGAGCGCGTAGCGCGGGTAGGTGAAGTTGTCGAAGTCCCCCCCGAACGTCGCCGCCTGTTCCTCTGGCGCAAACACCAGCCGCACATCCTGGTACGACTTGTAGCGGTACAGCATGTACTGTCCGCCCGAGTGGAGGACGACTACGTCGGAACGGAGTCCGGTCTGATCCAGAGACTCCTTTTCGATCGTCGCGATGATCTGTTTGCGCTGAGCGTTCTGCTTGTCCGCTGGCGCTTTGCTATCAATGGCTCCGGTCACGCGCGCCGTGACATCTTCGTGCGTCCACAGAATGCGGACTTCGAGATCCGGACAGCGTAGCTCCTCCGCCTGCGTCGCCGCATAGAAGCCATCGCGCAGCAGATCGCGAGTTGCCGTCGACAGCTTGTGGAGCTGACCGCGCGCCACATGGTGATTGGTCAGCAGCAGTCCGTCATCCGAGACCAGCGAACCCGAGCCGCCATCGGACACCCGCACCGCCGCTCGCTGCTGGTGCAGCAGCCAGTCGTCCGTCGGCGCGAAGTTGAACTGTTTCTGCCACACCGCGCGCGGCACTTGATGCAGCGGCCACATGCCTTCATCGGCATGGACCAGCCCAGAACAAAGCACTCCCCCCAGAAGGGCCAGGCGGCCCCAGATGCTCCCCATCTCCCCATCTTCGATGGCCCCTGGGGATTACTCAATACAAATTTTGTAACTCAGATTGCGATCTTAGCGCTGTCCGACTGGCCGGCGAGCGGGGGAAGGCGGGACGGGTGGTGCGGTCTTGCTGCGCAGAGACGGCTCGGTAGGTGCCCCTCGACGGAGATAAAGCGCCGACATTTCATACTCAAAAAAACCGAGCATGCCGCTGGCAATTACCTTGCGCCACTGCTCGCTGGCGCGGCTGCGATCGCCTCGACGGAGCGCGGCTTGAGCCAAATAGAAGTTGGCCTCGGCGAGCTTGCCAGCGGTATCCGCGCGGCGTACCAGCTCCGCGTCGGTCAGCGCCCCAGTCATGAAGCGGGCCAGCTCGGCGTGCCACTTGCCACCCTGGACCGACTGTAGAAAGCCGGTCGCCAGGGGGTCCGGCGGCTGTCCGGCCCGCGCGAGCAGATCGAGCAGCCACAGCGAGCAGTAGACCTTCAGCGGCTCACCGAGGTGCTGCGACTGAAGCGCCCGGTGATAGATGTCGAGAGACAGATCCAGCTCGCCGCGCTGCACCAGAAAGGCAATCGCGTCGGCATAGAGCTGTCCGGCGGCCTTGTTGCTCTCCTCGGCATTTGGCAGGTGGTCGGCGGCGAGCCGGAACGACAGCAGCGACTGCTCCCGCTCGCCGGACTCGTAGTAGAGCTTGCCACGCTCGATCTCGGCCTCGGCCCGTCGCTCCGGCGGCAGCTTGCCCGCGACCAGCAGCTGATCGAAGCGACGCAGGCTCTGCTTGCGCACGTCGTTGCCCGAGCTGTCCCGGGTCAGGTCCATCGCTTCCGAGACCAGTCGACCGAGGCGGGCACCGAAGAACTCTTTGCTCAGCGGATCGAACTGCGCCGCCGCCGAGTGAACCGCTCGTGCTCGCTCCAAGGTCTCGGTCGCCGTTGCCGCTTCCCCGCGACGGAGCTGAATCAGCCCGAGCAGCTCCAGCGCCTGCGCATTGGGCGAAAGCTCGACGGAGCGCTTGAGGTAGCGCGCCGACTCCGGAATCGAACCGGCATTGAAGTAGCCTCGACCGACCTCGGCGAGCGCCAGCGCCATGCTCAGCCCCGGCGTCGTCTCGGGAAACTGCTGCTTCATCCGCCCGTAATAGGCCTCAATCTCGGTGAGCGCGCCTTCCATCTCGGCGGTACGCTCCTCGCTGACCAGATCCGACAGCCGCTCAACGTAGAGCTGACCGAGCCGCTCCCAGATGGTCCGGTCCGCCGGAGACAGCGTCTTGGCGCGCTCAAAAGCCTTCATCGCCAGACCCTTGCGATCCTGCATGCCCGACAGCTCGCCGATGCACACCGCCGCTGGGACGAAGCTCGGAGCCCGCCGCGAGACATCGCGACAGACCTGCAAGCTGATGTCGAGGTCTTCGGGGTTCTGCGCCAGCCCCAGCGCCAGCTTCACCGCCGCGGTCAATCGGTCCTCGGTCAGGTGCTCACTTGGACTGGCCAGCGTCTCACGCATTAGGTCGGCCAGCCGCGACTCCTCGCTGCTCAGCTTGCCGAGCTTCTCGATCTCGACGAGCGCTTCTTTCGGCTGCGAGACCCGCAGAAACAGCCGCGCCAGCTTGAAGGCCGGCGCTCCAGTGAGGCCCCGTCGCCGCATCGTCTGCGAAAGCGACTGGAGGAAGTCACGCGGACTCAGCACGTCGCTGCCTTGGGCTTCGCGCTGATAGTGCTCGACGAGCTGCTTGCGAATCAGCGGCACCGGCCACAGCCGATAGGCCAGCTCCAGATCCGAAGACAGCGTCGCTGGTGGGTCACTGATCAGCTGCGCCAGCGAGCGCCCGCGACCGCGCAGCGTGTTCTGCGCCGAGTCACCAGGCCCTTGCAGCCAGTCGACAATCTGCTGATAGCGAGCCTGCGGCACCGGAGCTTCCGGCTGTAGCGTCTGCTCGACCATCAGCGCGGTGACCGCTTCGGGGTGAGAACCTCGTCGCGACAGCGCCCGATCGATGCTGCGCGCCGCGGCCAAGAGCGATGGCTGCGTCGGCGGGCGACTCGGATCTTGCAGCTCGGCGGCGTCAAACAGCGTCAGCGCCCGTGAAAACAGCTGAAAAGCATCCTCGGCATGACCACGCTGAAGCTTCTGTTCCGTCGCTGCGCAGTAGTATTCGATCAGCGCTTGGCGGCGACCCAGTCGCGTCGCATCACCGTCGGCCAGCGTATCGAGCTGCTGTCGAGCCCGCTCGGCTTCCTCCTCGCTGGTCGGGACAGAACCAACCACCGCGATCGGCAGCTGGGGCCTTATCACCATTTTGGCGACGGCGGGCGGAGCGACAGTCGGGGCGACCGTCTTGGGAGTGTGCCCGCAGCCGAAAAGGCCCAGCCACATGACCCACGCCAGGCGCTCTGCAGAGCGACCAGAGCGACGTGGAGTTCCGAGACAAAAGCGCGTGCGCATGCAAACTTTTGCCAGTCTACTACGCTCCTTCTCGGGAAGCCCAAATAACACCTTCCCAAGGCTCGGCGGCTCGGGCGCGGTGCCGAGTCGCCCGTCGCCGCAAGTGCTCGTCGGTAGCTACCGAGAAAAGCAGCAAAAAAAGTTGTGAGTTATCTCGCGCAACGTTCTGCTTTCTACGGTACGATAATTTCGGCCAAACCACCGCTAGGTGGCATCTAACTAGACATACAAGTCGGCACGTGGCCGCAGGATGGGTAGCCTAAATACCCAAAACCACTTGGTAAGGAATAGATGATGGGTAAAAAGTGGGCAGGATCGCGAATCTTCTTGGGTACGTTCTGTGGTTTGCTCGGTGCCTGCGGGATGCCGAGCGTAGACGCCCCTGCGGAGCAGCCGACGCAAGCGCCCAAAGCGCTGCCGATGCGGGTCCAGGTGCTGCACAGAAAGCTGGGTTCTCCGTCGATGGCTTTTGTGGCGCCGCAGCAGCCCGTGGTCGCCAGCTCGGCAGCGGAGGTGGCGACGGCGACGCTGGCCGGCCTCAAGGATGGTCACAAGCTGAGCGAGGAGGCGGTTCATTCGGCCAAGCTGCGCGAGGTTCACGATGCTGGCAACGGCCCGCTTGTCGCACGCTTCGAGCAAGAAGTCGACGGCCTGCCGGTGTTCCTGCGCGGCATGAACATCGCGATGGATCGCAACCTACAGCCGAAGCTGGCGAGTGGTCAGCTGGCAAGCAAGCTGCGCAAGGTCGCGGATCGCTTCCAGCTCGATGACGCAGTGGCGATTGAGGCAGCGCTGCGGACGATGTCCGGGGATCGTGGCTCGGCGCAGTCGATGAGCGCGGCGGCTCCGGCGGCGGCAGGCTACAGCACGCGGACTCTCGTCGCTCAGCTGTCGGACAGCGGGGCTCTGGCCTCGGTCAGCGCTCGCAGCCGCAAGGTCTATTTCCCGACGGACAAGGGACTCCTGCCGGCGCACTACGTCGAGCTAGATGTGGCGCCGGTGGACTCGACAAGCAGCTTTATGCGCTCGTTCGTGGTCTCGGCGGTCGACGGCAAGGTGCTCTTTGAAAACAACCTGACTGCCGACGCGGCCTACAGCTACCGGGTCTACGCAGACGGCGCGCCTGGTTACGTGCCGTGGGATGGCTTTCAGGGCAACGACTATACGCCTTATCCGAAGGCCACTCCTGACGGCAGCGCCCCGGCTCTCCAGATGCCAACGCTGGTCAGCCTGGAGAATATACCGTCGCGGCGCAGCGATCCGTGGCTGCCTGCCGGGGCCACGGAGCTAAATGGCAACAACGGCTGGGCGTATGTCGATCAGGTCGCTCCCGACGGCTACAGCGCTGGTGACTTGCTGGTCCCACCGACGGCACCCGGCGTCTTTGACTACAGCTTTAACCCCAGCACGACCAAGCCGTCCGCAAACGACACGGCCAAGCGCGCCAGCGCCACCAACCTGTTTTACATCATCAACTACCTGCACGACGTGACCTACGATGCGGGCTGGACCGAGTCAGCTGCCAATCCTCAGCGGGCCAACTACGGTCGTGGAGGCGCCGAGGGTGACCCCATCCGGCTCGAGGCACAGGACAACACCTGCTCGACTCCGCCTTGCCGCAACAATGCCAATGCCAGCACGCCTTCCGACGGTTTTTCGCCGCGCATCCAGATGTATCTGTGGGATGCGAGCTTCACCGGCCTGAAGGTCAACTCGCCGGCGGGCCTTGCGGGCGCTTTGAACCATCAAGGCGCGAGTTTCGGGGCCACCAACTACAACATCACCGGCAACGTCGTGATGATGCTCGATGCCCCTGGAGCTGGAAACTCGACGACCGATGGCTGCGACGCGGTCACCAACGCAGCCGCCGTCGCGGGGAAGATCGCTCTTATCGACCGTGGCTCCTGCGCCTTTACGATCAAGGTCAAAAATGCCCAGAACGCCGGCGCGATCGGCGTCCTCGTCGACAACAACGCGGCGGGCGGCTCTCTTCCCGGCATGGGCGGCAGCGATGCGACCGTCACCATCCCGTCGCAGGGCATCAGCCTGGAAGATGGCGCCAAGATCAAGGCTGCGCTCGGGGCTGGCGCGGTCAACGTCACGATGAACGGTGTGGGCTCTGAGCGCGATGGTTCGCTCGACGGTGGCATTGTCTCGCACGAGTGGGGTCACATCCTATCGAACCGCCTCGTCGGAAACGGCAACGGACTTGGCAACAACCAGGGCCGCAGCATGGGCGAGGGCTGGAGCGACTTCAACGCCATGCTGATGACCATCCGTCCCGAGGATGCGATGGTCCCCACCAACGCTGGCTGGAGCGGAGCCTACCCGACTGGCGCGCCGTCGGTCTGGGCCCAAGGCAACAACGCCTTCTATGAGGGCATCCGGCGCTACCCGTACTCGACGGACTTGACCAAGAATCCGCTCACCTTCAAGCACATTGAAGAAGGGGTGCCGCTGCCTGCCACTCCGACGCCGGCGTTTGGTGCTAGTGGCGTCAATAACTCGGAAGTGCATAGCGCCGGCGAGGTGTGGAACTCGGCGCTGTGGGAGTGCTACGCGGCGCTGCTCAAGGACACCGGGCGGCTGACCTTCCAGCAGGCCCAGGAGCGGATGCGGCGCTACCTTGTGTCGTCGCTGAAGCTGACCCCGAACAACCCGACCTTTACCGAGGCGCGCGACGCCATGCTGCTGGCGATGTTCTCGAGTGACCGGGCGGACTACGACCTGTGTGTCAACGGCTTCGCCAAGCGTGGACTGGGCACTGGCGCCGTCTCGCCCGATCATGACTCAACCGACCACGCCGGAGTGGTGGAGAGCTTCAAGGCCGGCGCGGCCTTGTTCATCGACAAGATGGTGCTCGATCAGTCGCTGGTGTACTGCGACAGCGACGGCGTCCTCGACAACGGTGAGACCGGCCTGTTCCGCGTCACGGTTCGCAACGGCGGCAGCCAGGATGTCCAAAAGGGCACCCTGACCATCAAGGTGCCCGCCGACAGCAGGGTCCAGGTGGAGGGCGGCAACTCCACGACGGTGCAGCTGCCAGCGCTCGCTCCGTTCGAGAGCAAGGTGGTCCAGGTCAAGGTCAGCATGTCGGGCGCCACCGCCATCGTTCCCGTCGAGCTGGACGTGGAAGCGAAGGCCGACAACCTGGTGCAGACCTCGCCGATCAGCGACAGCTACATTGAGCTGGGCAACTACGACCTCAAGGCCGGCGCTGCCACCGTCGAGAAGTTTGGCGGTCGGCCCAGCAGTTGGAAGGCCAGCACCGATCCCGACCTGTACAGCGACGAGCCGTGGGTCCAGGTCATCGGTCCGTCGGCTGGATACTTCTATGGCTCGGACGCGGGGGAGCCGTCGGACAGCTACCTGACCTCGCCGAGCATCGACGTGGGAACCGGCAACTTCACCCTCACCGTCAAGCACCGCTACAGCTTCGAGACCTCGACGGGTCCAACGACCTACTGGGACGGCGGCGTGCTTGAGTACAGCACAGACGGCAAGACCTGGACTGACGTCAAGGACGTCATCGGCGTATCGATCATGGGTGGTTACCCCGGCAGCATTCAGTCAGCGACACCAACGGCCAGTCCGATCCTGGGTCGGGCTGCCTTCGTCGGGGCGAGCGCTGGCTTTGCCACCGGGAACTGGGTCACCAGCACCTTCAACTTTGGGACGGCGCTGGCTGGCAAGAAGCTAAGCTTCCGCTTCCGCATCGGCACCGATGACGCCAGCACTGACTACGGCTGGGATGTCGACGAGGTCGGCGTCACCGGTGCCACCACTCCACCGTTCCAGTCTCAGGTGGTGCACAGCGCAGCGGCAGTGTGCAAGGCCAAGCCGGTGTTCTCGATCACCCAGGCCGACCTCAAGAGCATTCCTGTGGGTTTCCAGGTGCGGCTTGATCCGACGATTGCCAATCCGCCCGGCGCGCTGTCGTGGTCGTGGACCCAGGTCGACGGCACGCCGGTGCAGCTCGCCGGCACCGATACGCCCAACGTGAGCTTCCTGGCTCCGAATGCCCCGACGGTGATTCATCTTCAGTACACCGTTCAGGTGGCTGGTCAGACGGTCACTGGAGTGGTTGCGGTCGAGGTCGTGAAGGCTGCGGATACGACGATGAGTGGCACGGCCACGGGCTGCCAGGTTGGTGGATCGGTCGACCCGTCGCTGTGGTCGAGTCTGCTCGCCGGAGCGGCGCTGCTGCTCGGTCGCCGTCGTCGCAAGTCGTAGCTGCTTCCCCCGTCCAAGTCCCCGTGGCTGCGGCGGCGCTCATCGTCACTACTCGACGACAATCGCGCCGCGCAGCATGTTCATCCCACAGGTAAACGTGACCTCGCCCTTCTCTTGCGGCAGATGGAGGGCGATCTCCGTCGGCTTGTCTTCGGTGAGCATCTTCTTGATGTTCTGCGACGGCATCACGACTTCGCGACCACACTCGCCGGCGCTCTTTTCGTAGCGGAAGCTCAGCGTCACGTCTTCGCCGGGCCTGCCGACGATGCGCGGCGGTGTGAAGCCTTGGTTGCTGACGGTGACTTCGATGTGCCGAGGACCACCGCCGGTGGAGGAGGGAGGCTGTTCCGACTTCCGACAGCCACTGCCGAGTGCGGTGGTGGCAAGCAGAGCAATGAGCAGAAAAGTCTTCATAACGACCACTTTATCCCGAGCTTGGTAAAGCCCAAATTTTCCGGCTTCGCGTCGTCCGGGCACTGTCTGTCCTCTGGCGACGGTAGAGCCTCGGGCTTGCACTGGCGGTCGAGCCGCGGTAACACTACCGCCTTCGCGAAGGGCCAAGGCCTGACGCGGCTTACCGCAAGGAGAACCTAGGTGTCCAATCCCACTCTGCCTGAGATCTTGACCGAGCCGTCGCGCCGCAAGGCCGTGATTGCCGACTGCGCGCTACTTATCGACGAAGAAGTGTCTAAAAAGGGTGGCCTGTCCGGGATCGCCATCAAGGGCGCATTCGCGGTCGTCAAGGCGGTCAAGCCCGGCTTCATCCCCGATGCGGTGGATCATATGCTCGACGACTTTGCGACGCGGCTCGATCCGTTTTATCAGTCGCATCGCCAGGCCGCCGGGCGCTCGCTGCCGAGTCATTTCGTCGAGCACAGCGGCGCAATTGCCGAGGCGCTGCTCGGAATCACCGACCAGCGGGCGCAGCGGGCGCACAACCAGAGCGTCAAGAAGACCTACGAGAAGCTGCGACCGAGCGCCAAGAAGCACGTCGAGGAAGCGGTTCCCGGAATCGCCAAGCTGATCGAAAAGTACAGCGCGAAGGTGGCCGCCTGAACCTCTTCCAGAAGCTGCGGCACGAGCTTAGTCGGCTGGTGTTTACCGTCGGTGCGCGCTTCTATGCGTGGATGACCTGGCACGACGTGTGGCGGCGGCACTGCGGGGATCTGGCCGACCACTTTCCGCCGTCGCCGAGCGGACGCAAGCTGCAAGTGCTCGATCTGGGCATCGGGCCGGGCGTGTCAGGGATTGGCATTCTCGAGCGTCGACCGGATACCTGGGTCGTGGGCCTCGATTTCTCGGCGGAGATGCTGAAGCACGCGCGGCGCTACCTGCGGCTCGCGGACTGTCACTTTCCGCTGGTCCACGGCGATGTCACCCACTTGCCGTTTTTCGACGATAGCTTCGATGTCCTGACCCACCACAGCTTCCTGTACTTGCTGGGCCATCGCGAGGCGGGTCTGCGCGAGATGTTTCGCGTGCTGCGGCCCGGTGGTCACTACGTGATGCTGGAGCCCAATCGGCGTGGCAGCGTCACCGTCGTACCGACCATGCAGGGACCGTTTCAGTTTCGGCTCTCGATGCTCTTGTGGCGGATGTTCTCGACGGGCTTTGGGCAGTTCGAGCGACCTGAGCTACAGGCGCTGCTCGAGCAGCATGGCTTTGTCTGCGAGCGCATCGACGAGACGCTGGCCGGGCTCGGCTTCATTGTCGTCGCCCGCAAGCCCCCACTTTCAGAACCGGCATAACCGGGCAACCCGTAGGAGCGATTTACGATGCAGTTTCCCGAATACCGAGCCCGTCGGATGCGCCGCAGCGAGGGCCTCCGCAAGCTGATCCGCGAGACCCGCCTGTCCGTCGAAAACTTCGTCTATCCGATGTTTGTCTGTCCGGGTCGGGACGTGCGTCGGCCCATTTCCACCATGCCGGGACAGGATCAGGTGTCCGTCGACCAGGCCGTGATCGAGGCCAAGCAGTGCTTCGACCTGGGCATTCCGGCGGTGATCCTGTTTGGCGTTCCCGACGATGCGAAGAAGGATCGAGTGGGCAGCGACGCATGGAACAGCGACGGGCTGCCGCAGCAAGCCTGTCGTGCCATCAAGCGGGCCTGTCCCGAGATGGTGGTCATTCTCGACGCCTGCTTCGACGAGTACACCACCCATGGTCACTGCGGCGTGGTGATGCCCGAGGCGGGCTGGCCGGATGTCGACAACGACGCGACGCTCGAAAACCTGGGCCGGGTGGTGGTCTCGCAGGCCAAAGCCGGAGCCGATCTGGTGGCTCCGTCGGGAATGATGGACGGCTTTGTGACCGCGAGCCGGGAGGCGCTCGACGAAGCGGGCTATGTTCACGTCGGGGTGATGGCGTACTCGGCGAAGTATGCGAGCTGTTTTTATGGTCCGTTCCGTCAGGCCGCGGGGACGGCGTCGGGTTTTGGTCATCGCAAGAGCTACCAGATGGACCCGGCCAACGGCGTCGAGGCGGTGCGCGAGGCGGGACTCGACCAGGGAGAAGGCGCCGATGTCCTGATGGTCAAGCCGGCGCTCGCGTATCTCGACGTGATTGCGCGACTCCACGAGGAGTTCGACCTGCCGCTCGCTGCCTACAATGTCTCGGGCGAGTACGCGATGATCAAGGCCGCCGTCGAGAAGGGCCTGGTCCATGAGGAGCAAGCGGTGCTCGAGGTGCTGACCTCGATCCGGCGGGCCGGCGCGGACATGATCCTCACTTATCACGCCAAGGATGCCGCGCGCTGGCTCGCCAAGAGCACTCGCTAGCGACGGTCGGTTGGCAATCATACAGCGGGCTATCCAACCGCACCCCAAATCAGTACGATCACAGACCACACGGTTTCCCTTGGAGAGTGTAATGAGCTTGACGACGCGACGCTGGCTGCGCGGGCTGACTGCCGCGGCACTTCTGTGGATGGGTTCGGGCTGCTTGAAGCTGACGCTGTATAACGCGGCGGTGATGAAGCCCAGCCAGGTGGCGGTGTACTTCTCGGTGACGGACTCGGGGGGCAACCCGGTGGCGAACCTGACCGCCGACAAGTTCAACATCTACGAGGACAACGGCCTGGTCTCGGTCTACGAGTCGAAGCAGACCATCCTCAATCCCGAGGTGGCGGCGGTGCATTACACGATGCTGCTCGTCGACCTCTCGGGCAGCATCACGCAGTCGGGCGCGATGGAGCAGCTCAAGCCGGCGGTGCAGAGCTTTGCGGACCGCGTCGGTAGCTTGCAGAAGGTCGCCATCTATGGCTTCGACGGCAGCAAAGAGATCTTCCCGATCATCGGCTTCACCGACGGAGAGGGCGGCGTTCGGGCCGCTGCGGAGCGACTCGGTACCTTCAAAGGCCGCGATCCTTCCACCAACCTAAACGGGGCGGTAATCGAGGGACTGAAGGTGCTCGATAAGGCGCTGGAGCATACCCAGGCCCCGCTCAAGTTCGGCTCGCTGGTGGTGTTCACCGACGGTACCGATCGCGCCAGGCGGGTGCTCCGGCCCGACCTCGACAAGGTGCTCGATGAGGCCCGAGCCAAGGACACCGCGCTCTACGTCATCGGCGTCGGCAAGGAAATCGACAGCGGCGAGCTCAAGAACATTGGCCGCACCGCGTCGTTTCTCAGCACCGATCCGGCGGCGCTCGCCAAGGCCTTCGATGCCATCGCCAGCCGCGTCGAGGCCTATACCAAGAGCTTCTACCTTCTGTCGTACTGCTCGCCGGCGCGCGCGCAGCAGCATGACCTCAAGGTCGAGACCGGCGGCGGTCTGTCGAAGGGCAGCCTCCACTATCCGTTCGACGCCACGGGCTTTGGTCCCAACTGCGACTCGAACCGGATGCCCAAGTTCGACATCCACAATCCGATCCCAAAAAGGAAGGGCTCGTAGTCGCTAGTCCCGATGCACGATGTCCGGAGCGAACGCGGGCAGACAGACCGCAAGGTACTCTGCGCCATCGGGACCGGGCGTGCTGTACTGAACCCACTCGCCTTTGGGAGCGATGATCGCTTCGCCGGCCTTCACTTCGGTGGTGCCGTCGCGGGTGGTGACGTGCAGCGCACCGACGAGCACCACGGTGTACTCATCAAACTCGGGAGTCTGTCCGGGCTCGACCCAGCCGCTCGGACTCTTCATCCGGGCAATGCTCAGCGCATCGGTCTTTGAGTTCACCCTCCCAACAAACTCTTCGATCAGCTTGGGCTTGTTGCCAGCAGCTGTGATCACGGTCGGTCTGCGAATGTGCGTCACCATGACCGCATCCTATCAGCCCTGGTTCGTCCTGCGGAAGCGGCGGGATTCCGTCTCTATCTCCGCGCGCGGCACGCCTGGTCTTCGCCTTGACAAGTGGTCTGGCTCCATCGCACTGTGGGCGACTCAAGCGAGCAAACTTCCTCTTGTTTTTTTCCTAAGGCAGAGCGACTGATATGGTCCATGAAACCGCAGAGCTTGTAGCGGCTCCCGAGCTGCCCGTGAGTGAGCCTCCTTCCCACAAAGCGGGCTCGCAGGCTGGAACGCAGTTTGATTACGAGGCGATTCCGGCGGGGTACTACGACCGGATCATGCGCGAAGGGAATCCGATTCGGCGGCTGTGGCACGTCTCGAAGTTTGAGCGTGTGCTCGACTATCTGCCGAGCGACTCTGCGCAGTCTATTCTCGACATCGGCTGCTTTGCCGGCACCTTCCTTTCGATGGTTCCCAAGGAGCGTTTTTCCCGTCAGCTGGGAGTGGACATTCTGCCCGCGCAGATTGACTACGCAAACCGCACCTACGGCGCTTCCTTTCGGCAGTTCCGTCACGTTCCCAGCATCACGCACCTGCGATCGATCGAAGGTAGCTTCGACTGTGTGACGCTGATTGAGGTCATCGAGCACCTCAATCTAGCAGAGATCTACGATCTGTTTGGCGAGCTGGCGCGGCTGATTCGTCCCGGTGGCAAGCTGGTGCTGACGACTCCCAACTATCTAAGCAGCTGGCCGCTGCTCGAACAGATTCTCAATCGTCTGTCTGAAGTCAGCTACGAAGAACAGCATATTACGCGCTTCACATACTTCAATATGGAGCGCAAGCTGGCCGAGCTGTATTCGCCGCTGTCGTCGCAGTTTGACCTCGATCTCAAGACCACCACGCACTTCGTGACGCCGTTTTTGGCCGGACTCTCTTACAACCTGGCGCGGACTCTGTCTCGCCTGGTGCCACACACCAGCTGGCGGATGCCGTTTGGGAATCTGGTGCTGATGGTCCTGACCCGCCACGAACAGACTACTTAAGCGCCGCGCGCAACAGGACTCCGTCATCAACGCGGAGCACCGTCACTCCCTCTCGATCCATCATCACCTGGGCACCGGCGGCTCGCAGCGCAGCCAGCCGTCCGCGCAGCGTAGGGAACTGCTCGGGATAGATGTTGAGATCGAAGATCTGCCAGGTCGCCGACGAGAACTCAGGCCAGCCGAAGTAATTGTACTGACTCCGTTCAATCTCCCACAGCGAACAGAAGTCCACCTGCGATCGGCCTGACAGATGCGCGCCAAACCAGTTCTGGACGCAGACAGAGGCAGTCGGCGGAATCATTGCCACCGCCTCACGGAGCGCCGCGTGATGGGGCCAGCGTTGGTGCTGCGAGATGTCGAGCCGATCCGACACCGACTTTGCAGAGACCAGCGTGACCATCACCGCGAGCCAAGCCGGCCAGCGTCCAAGGCTCTGCCTCACTCCGAAGATCGCGGCCCACGCGAGGATCGGCATCATCGGAACCAGATAGTGAAAGTGATAGCCGAACTGTTCCCAGCGGGATGACAGAAAGTGCGCGCCCAGAAGGGGGAGCGCAGCGGTCGCGCGCAGACCTCCAAACAGCGGCGAAAATCCCCACACTCCCAAGACCAGCACGAGGGTCAGGATCTTGCTCCAGGTGGCCGAGACCCACAGCGAGCGCAGCGGATGCAAAAGGAGCGAGCGCACGACCTCGCCAAGGGATCCGCCGAGGTGGGAATAGCGGCCGAGATAAAACCAAGCCGCTCCCGGTCGCGGCGGCGGACGAAACATCGGCATCAGCACCTTGAACGCCAGCGCCATCCACAGCGCGCTGCCAAGCGCGAGCAGGAGTCCGAACCGGCGGTGCTTGACGTCGGTAGCTAACACCAGACCAAGCGGAAGCAGAATCAGTCCGGCATCCTCCTTTCCTCCCAGCATCAGGAGCAGCCACAGCGCTGCCGGCAGAGGTCGATCGCGATCGAGATCGTACAGACCCCGCGCCAGCGCTGCGGCCATAAAAATCTCGGGATGGACATCGGAGAGCGTCGACACAAACAGCGGAGGACAGAACAGCGTACCGATTCCGATGAGCAGACTCAGCCGCGCATCGAGGTGCCGGCGCGCCAGCAGGAACAAGCTCCACGCGGTCAAGACTTCGGCAGCAGCTTGCGCGACCAGCAGAGCCTCCACCGGGAACGGAAGCCACTCCAGCGGCGACAGCAGCGCGAAGCTCGGCGAGAAGTGATCGCCCAGGTAGTTCATGTGTTTGATCGACGACGCAAAAGGGAGTCCGCGCGCGGTATTCCACAGCACCTGATGGAAGATTCCCAGGTCATACAAAGCAGAGTGGAAGGTGTGGTGGCGGATGATCGACAGAATTGAAATGAACAAGAACGCTGCGGCACAGAGCAGCGCAAACACTCTGTGGACAGGCAGATTGGGCAGGTCGCCACCGGCTGCGGTCGTTGGCCCTCGTCTCATGGCCGAGGACGATACTGGGCCCGCATTCCCATCGTCAAGTGAGGTCTCTCCCGAACTTTCTCCATTCCCGCACTCGCACGTCTCGCGCGGGGCCCTCCCGCACACTTCGGGTCGGGGACTGTCGCCGGTCGCCCCCGCGCTTTGATCTCAAATGGCGCGGCTTGAGATGCGGTATACTGCGCGACATGGCGCTGATTCCTTTTGGCTTCGTACTGCTTTTGGGCAAGCTGCTTCAGCTATCGAATGGGGAGTATCGCCGCGATTTTCTGATCGAGCTGATCCTGATTTGGGGCTTCACGATCGTGCTGCTGCTGCGGACCCAGCCGCTCTCTGTTCCGTGGTCTGGGAGGCGCTTTCGATCGTCGGTACTTCCCCAACTTGTCGCGGTTGGTTGTCTCTATTTTTCGATCGAACTTTGGCGGACTCCGCTTGTGGAGTTCAACGAATCACCACTTTCCTACCAGGCGATAAGAGGGCTCCTCTTTCTGGTGGCGGGCTGCGTGGCGTGGCTTACCTGGTTGGTCTTCTCTCGCAAAGGGGTGGGTCGCCTGTTCGCTGTACTGTGCGGAGTGGCGACGCTTGCTTGCTTGATGGTACGGGTGCTGGTGGTGGCCTTTTCGCCGCATCCGTTCATTGACTGCTTCACAATCAGTAGCGAGGCCGCGGCGCAGCTGCTCGCGGGACTCAATCCGTATGCGCAGCAGTATGTCGACATCTATCACGGGGCCTACCACTCTCCGTACCCACCTGGCTTCAACTACTGGCCGGGTGTGCTGTATGTTCAGACGCTCTGTCACTGGCTTCTGGGAGACCATCGCTATGCCTTTGTCCTTTCGGATCTGGCGACGGCGCTGGGACTCTTTCGGCTGGCAAAGCGACTGGCGCTGCCGCCCGCTTTGCGGGGCCTTCTGCCGCTGTGTTGGCTCTGTTTCCCGGTCGGGCTGCACGTCCTGGAGCTGTCGTGGAAAGATCCGCTGCTGGTCGCAAGCGCAGTCTGGTGCGTGGTGCTCTTGCTCGATCGGCGGTGGTGGTCTGCGGGGGCGCTGCTGGGTTTTTTCTGCGGCTGCAAGCAGTACAGCGTGCTCTTTGCACTGCTGTACGTACTGGCGCTGTGGAGGCGTGGAGGGAGTCGCGGAGTGTTGCAGTGTTCCGTCGCTGCAGCGGCAGTCCTGGCGCTCCTCGTGGGGCCCTTTGTGATCGCCGACTCTGCGGCCTTTTATCTCAATACGATCCAGCTTCTGATCGATGTACCGCTGCGCAGTGATGCGCTGTCGATTCCTGCGGCGATGGTGCGCGAGCAGCTGGGACAGGTTCCTTCTTGGCTGATGGCGTTGTCCTACGTGGTCTTGTGGGCCGTAGGAGGACTGTGGGTCATCCGTCGCCACGGCTCTCTGTACGCGCTGGGGAGTAGTCTGCTCTTGGTCTATGGCGGAACATTTCTTATGGGCAAACAAGCGTTCTGCAACTACTACTACCTGCTCGCCTCGTTCGCGCTGTTGGCCATGCTGGGCTGCTGGGAAACAGCGGAGTCTCCTACTTCACGACTCCCTACTTCACGACTTCCTTCGGCGGACCCAAGCGGCGCACCGTGACTCCGTGCAGTAGCAGTCCAGCGCCCTGCGACAGAACACGGAACTCCAGGCGCGAGGTGCGGATCGGCAGAGTCGCCGGGAACTCAATCTGGCGGCGTCCCGTGCGAAAGTGTGAGGCCGTAAGCTCGACCTGACCGAGGATGGAATTCCACAGCGCTGCATGCATGTCCACCGTCGCAATCCGACCCTTCGGGGGCGAAGTCAGCTCGAGATCGAAGCCGACTACATACTCGCCCGCTGGCAGCGTGGCATAGGGTCCGAACACCACTCCCTTGCGACCTTCCAGAAACTCCAGGCGCGTCGGCTGGCCGTGCTCATCGTTGCGGAGCTGGACTGCTGTTTCACCGGATCGTTGCAGATCGAGGGCCGTGAAGCGAAAGGTGATGGGACCGGGATCGGCGCTCACCAACTCGAGCTGTTTGCCGCGCACCGGATCGACCAAGGCACGCAGCGCAGCCGGCTTAGGAATCAGCTCGAGGTGACCGGCATTCATTAGCTCCATGCTCGCAATCGGATTGCCAAAGCGAGCATAGAACGACTCCTTACAACCGGGAGGGAGTCGATCGGTGGCGAGCTGAAGTCCGGCAAAATCATGGAGCCGAAAGAACTGCTCGAAGAACTCCCACTCCTTGGGGGACAGACAGCGAGTCTGGATGGTAGCGCGGGTGATGTCATTGCTGTCCGCTTCGTTGAGAAGATCCCAGCCCTGCCGCACAAACGGCGCCGCTTGGCTCGGATGCAGCCGCCCGAGGTACTGCCCGATCACTTTCTTTTCATGAAAGCGCTGGAGCGCGTAGACCCCCTTGAGCTTGGACCAGTACGGACACAGTCCGGCGATGTCTCCGTTGCCACCCGACAGACAGAATGGGAAGTCGAGAATCGCTTCGCCAGGGAGCTTCTGGATCGTGTCGAGGTACTCCCGCTGCGCTTGGGAAAAGGAGTAGTGCGGCTCGGCGTCCTTGATTCCGGTCATTGTATACAGTTCCAAAAGTGCCAGTCCGAGGAGCGCCGCAGTGGCGATTTTCCGACGGAAAAGCGGCAACATGGCGAGCGTTCCGTTCACCGCCAGCAGTGCCAAGATTGTGCTGTAGACCAGTGTAGGGCGCGACAGAACTCGGCAGAAATGAAACCACGGCAGCAGCTTGAGCAGAGGCAGCGAAGAGCCGCTGAACGCATACAGTCCCAGCATGGCCAGCAGCCAGAAGTACGGAGATCGGAGTCGCCAGGCGCGGCTTTGATAGATTCCGATACTGGCGATGATCAGCAGAAACAGACCGCTGCCACCGCCAGGCGCTTCGACCTCAATGTGATCGCCAAGGTTCGCGAACTTTGGCTGCAGCGGATGAAGCCACGGCGTATACGGAATCAGCAGGCGCAGTGGCTGGGCCCACCAGACTCCGCCCTGACCGGTGAAGCGTCCCACGGTCAGGGAGTCCCAGACAATTCCCGCCGTCACGGCGCCATACAGCCAAGCCACCGACAGCGTCATCACTCCCATTGCCATCAGGAGGACTCGATGCTGGCGCGCTTCCTCCCGCCAAGCAGAGAACAGGTCACGGACATTCAACCGGTGCGCGCGCTGCTCTCTGTAAGCGAACCAGACCAGATACACGGATGCGAACAGCACCGAGGTCAGCGAAAATCCCAAGACGTGTCCCAGCTCCAGTCCGAACGCCAGCACGAGCAGAAGGAGTCGCAGCGAAAGGAGTCGCACCGAGAGCTTGTGCTCCTTAACCATCGTCTCTACCAGCACAAAGTCACAGACGATTCCCAACGTCGTCCAGTGGTAGCAGGCGATGTTGAAGTGATAGGCGTACTTCTGCATCGAGTAGAAGTTGAACGCATGCGCGATGACCGTCGTGAGTGCAGCGGAAGCCGCTCTGTGCCGGGGCAGAAGGAGCAGATAACTCCCGAGCGTACTGAGCGCGACTCCCAGCAAGTAGTAGAGCTGAAGCAGCGGCGCTTGCGGGAAGTGGTGCTGAAGGAGTGCGAACAGAATGTCACGCTCGACGCACCAGCTCTGGAGCGCGACGTTGCCACCGAAGGGATACAGCACTTCGTCGGTGTGCAGGTTGAGGTGGGGCACCGGCCAGAACGTCAGATGCTTGGCGGCAAACCACGGCAGGTACTCGTGTAGGAAGGACTCGCCATAGTCCCCGATCGGGCCGCTGAAGTTGCGGATGATCGCCAGGGCGTAAAACAGCACCACACAGAGCAGTGCCACAAGGCCAAGCGCAAGGTTCCAGCCGGTCTGTCTCACGAGTGCTTGGCGAAGATCAGCGAGGCGTTGGTACCACCGAAGCCGAAGCTGTTCGACAGTGCGACGCCGGTCTGGGTCGGGCGGGCCTGGTTCGGAACGTAGTCGAGATCGCACTCCGGGTCCGGCTTGTCGAGGTTGATCGTCGGTGGCATCACGCCATTGAGCAGCGTCAGGATCGAGAACGCCGCTTCGACGCCACCCGCCGCCCCGAGAAGGTGTCCGGTCATGGACTTGGTCGACGAGATCGCGAGCTTGCGAGCATGATCCCCAAACACCGCCTTGAGCGCGACAGTCTCGGCAATATCGCCTTGCTTGGTCGAGGTCCCGTGCGCGTTGACGTAGCCAATCTCCGTCGGTGTGATCCCATGCTGATACGCCTGCCGCAGCGCCATTCGCATGCAGCGCTGCGCTCCTTCGCCATCGGCACACGGCGAGGTCATGTGAAAGCCGTCCGCCGATCGCCCATAGCCCACCAGCTCTGCGAGGATCGGGGCCCCGCGACGCAGCGCCGACTCCCTTTCCTCCAGCACCAGCAGACCCGAGCCCTCTGCAATCACGAAGCCGTCACGCCCTTCGTCAAACGGTCGGGAAGCCTGCGCAGGTGCGTCATTGCGCGTGGACAGAGCCCGCATTGCGTTAAAGCCACCGACGCCGAGCGGGGACACCGTGGCCTCGGTTCCGCCCGCAATCATGACATCAGCGGCACCTTCCATGATGGTCCGGGCCGCTTCGCCGATTGCATGCGCTCCCGTCGCACAGGCAGAGACCTGGCTCATGTTCGGGCCCTTGATTCCTTTGCGAATCGACAAAAGGCCCGGCGCCATGTTGATGATGATCTGCGGCACAAAGTACGGCGAGATGCGGCCCGGTCCGCGCTCGGTCAGCGTGGTGTGGGTCGACTCGATGTGACTGACGCCGCCCAGTCCCGCGCCGATGAACACGCCGATGCGATCGCAGGCGTAACTTCCGTCGGGACGCAGCCCGCTCTCAAGCGGAGCGTGCGGGTTGAACAGGCCCGGCTTATCGGCAGGCTCGGGGTTGATCCGGAGTCCGGCGTGTGCGATCGCTTCCTCGGCGGCGTAGAGCGCAAAGATCACGAACCGGTCCAGGTGCTTGGCCTCGCGCTTGTCGATGAACGTCGTCGGGTCGAGCCCTTTGACCTCGCCACCGAAGTGCGTGGAATACAGGGTAGAGTCGAAGAGGGTGATGGGGCCGATGCCACTCTGTCCGGCCACGCAGGCCTTCCAGCTGGCCTCACGACCCAGGCCCAGAGGCGTACATAGTCCGATGCCGGTGACCACAACTCGTCTTTGCATAAGCTTGCGGTGTATCACAAAGCCTGCATCTAGGCTACGAATGGAGTTACGGCCATGGTGAAGCGGTTCCCAGGGAGTCCTCTCCGTACCCGAGCGCGGGTCGCAGTTTCGTGTGCGGCTCTTGGCTTGTGGCAGGCCCTCTGCGGCGAACTTCTGCCGATGGTGCGCGCCCATGGGGACGTGCTGGCTCCTGATGCTCTGCACGAGGTCGCTCTGTCGGCTCCTTCTCCGCTGCCGCTGCTCGGCCCGCGCTATGCGCCAGTCACGGTAGATGTGGCGGTGACGCTCGGGGGTTACTGTTTCGATGCTCTGTTGCGGCGGCTCCAGCGGCGGCTCCAGTCCGAGAGCGATGTCCGCTTGCGCGTCTATCCGCTGCGCACCGATGGCGAGCTAGGCGCCGAGCTGCTGTGGGCCGCCTGTGATCAAAACCCCAAGCAGTGCTTCGCGTTCCTGACCGAGCTGTGCGGACACAGTGAGTGGCTGCGCAATCCGTTAGGTGGAGCTGTGGTGTTGACGGTTGGCGGGGTGCGCGAGGAACTGTGGCAAGCTGCCACTCGGCTCGGTTTGAATGTGGCCGAGCTGCGGACCGCGCTGCAAGTGCATCGCTACCGGCGCAAACTGCTCGGGCTGTGGAGCGGCGCACCAACGGGAGCAACGATGCCGGAGGTCGCAGTCAACGGCAAGCGGGTGAGTGGTGGGCAGCTCGATTCACGCGTCTTTGATGAGATCGATTTGCAGCGGCTGCGGGCCCAGGAAGCGCTGCGCAAAGGCGCCAAGCTGACCAGCCTGTACGAACAGCTGCGCGAGCCCATCGAGGAGGGGCGTCGTCGCGACTGGCGCTATCCGCTGTTCTCGCGGACTCCGCTGCGCGAGCCCGTTCGTCCTCCCGAGTATGTGGCCATCGACACCGATGGACTCCCTTGTCAGGGTCCGCAGCTGACTCCCACCACCATGGTCTATGTCCTACAGCAGGAGACCGCAAGCTCGTGGGCGCAGACCAAGATGGTGTTCGAGGTCTGGGGGCGCTACCGCGATCGCGTCCGGCTGTGCGTTCTTCATGCCCCGAGCACTCCGTCCGCGCGGCGAACCAGTGAGCTGCTCGCGCAGATCGCGCAGGTCGATGAGCGGCTGTTCTTCCGAGTGATGGAAGAGCTGGTCGAGTACATGACCCGGCGCTACTTCATCAGTTATGAGGAAGTGGTGAGCTTTTTGCGACGGCGGGGTGACTTTCCCAAGGTCGCAGCCGCAGGGGCGCGCGGGCGGATTCGCGTGCAGGCAGATCTCGATCAGCTGCGGCGGCTCGGACTCCGTTCCGGCAGCCAGGTCCTGTTAGGGGGGCGTCTGCTCTTCAACTGGAATGCAGAATCGCTGGAGCAAGAGGTGGGACGCGAGAGCAGGCGAGGACTGCTCGCCAAGCTGCGCAGCAGAGTGCCAATCAGCGACGGAAGATAGCACCAACAAGGGGGCCTTGGGTGGGAGTCGAGGAATCTTTCTTCAAGCTCCCCCCTTGATCGAAAATGAGACCAAACTTATGTACGTAATTGACTGCCAGGGAATCCGTCCAGCTTGGAATTCAGGCTTCCCGGTTGTCGCTTCAGACAAGTGAGTCCTGCTTTGTGGTGGGCACTCAAAATCGTTGTCAAACCAAGTTCGTACGTGGAGGTGTCTTATGACCGCAATCATTCGTCGTTCCCTTCAGCCCTCTTCGTTTCCGTCGCTGTTTACGGACTTTGATCCGTTCCGCGTGATGGAGGGACTCTTCCGGGTGACGCCTTCGGAGACAACCGTACGGCAGTTTGAGTTCGCACCAAACTTCGATGTCAAGGAGACCAAGGAGTCGTTTTTGTTCAAGGCTGATCTGCCTGGCGTGAAGGAGTCCGACCTTGAGATCTCCCACTCGGGCAATCGTCTGACCGTCTCCGGCAAGCGCGAAGCCGAGGAGCGCAAAGATGGCGACAACTACTACATGGTCGAGCGCAGCTTCGGCAGCTTCCAGCGTTCCTTTACGCTTCCAGAGAGCGCGGATGTCGAACAGGTGAAGGCCGAGCTGAACGGGGGGGTGCTCTCCATTGTCATTCCCAAGCGAGTCGCCGCCCAGCCCCGCAAGGTCTCCGTGAAGGTGGCCGGCGACAACAAGTAGTCTTGATGCGAAGTGTTGTCAGTGGGGCGCTTCTGATTGCAATGACTCAGGGCGCCCAAGCGGAGAAGCCGCCAGCAGAGCTGCTCTGTCTGGCGCGTTATTATTCGCTCCAGCCGCTGCAAAAAGAAGGTCGCTGGTTTGGGCAACTGCCCGACGGAACGCAGCTCCTTTTCGATGATCAGCTCAGCACGTCCTTTGCGCAAAAGTTCGACAAGCCGGACCTCGAAGATGTGTTCTCGATTCCCTATCCGGTAGGGCCGATCACGCCAGTCACGGAGGTCGACTTTGATCCCGGTCGCATCCGCCAGGACGCGCTGTTCAAGCAGACCTATGGCGTGACTGCTGCGCAGGTTGATCTGGTGACGATCGACTTTTTGGGACAGAAGCTCCGCGTTCATCGCAAGGTGCATGCGCCGTTTCTCCGCGTCTCCACACGACTGACCGAGGCGCTCGCCCGTGATCCTTCCCTCCGCCCGTTCTTCGTCGGTCTAGGGGGGACTTTTGCGTGGCGCAACATTGCCGGCACCACGCGACCAAGCTCGCACTCCTTTGGGGTTTCTCTGGATCTCAATCCGCAGCTCTCGCACTACTGGCGCTGGTCAAAGCGACTTCTGTGGCAGAACCGCGTGCCGCAGGTGATCGTCGATGCGTTCGAGGCCGAGGGCTTCATCTGGGGCGGGCGCTGGTATCACTACGACACCATGCACTTCGAGTACAGGCCGGAGCTGCTCGATCCCAGCTGCAATCCGCGCCGGATTCCTAAGTAGCTTAGCGAACTGGAGCGGACCGAGCTGGCTGCCGCCCCGCTTCACGAACTCCGCGACACACTCCTCCACACTGCGTACCGCCAGCTGTCCGAGCCAGTGTGACGGCGCGCCTTGGACTTTTGCGCGCTCGGGCAGCGTCGTGATCGCCCTGATCCGCTGTCCTCCCAGACCAACAAACAGAGCGCTCTGCTCCTCGACAATCTCCAGCCCCAGCACCGCGGAGTACAACGACCTGGCCGCGCTCACATCATTTGTCCTTCAGGCGGTGGTCGGCGATCTTTGGGATAGAGCATGACCAGGATGCAGCGCATCGGCTCGCGGCCAGGGTTGTGATAGCGATGCGGACGATCGGCGCAGAAGAACAGGACATCGCCGACTTGCAGCGTCGCCTGATTGCCCGCTGCCTCGACGAGAAGCTGACCCGCAGTGACATACAGCTGCTCGCGCGTTCCCGGAATGTGGGCTGAGGCGCGCTCCTCCGTGCCCGGCTCCAGCGTCAGCTCGTACAGCTCGGCGACCCGCGGATCACCGGCGGGAAACAGCGCCCGCGAACAGAGCGTCTGTCCTTCGGAATACAGCACCTGTACCTGCTCGCGGCGATGGATCACAAAGTCACCCGGCATCGGCTCACCGAGCAGCGCCCCAAATGGCACGCCCAAGCCGTTGGCGATCTTCCACCCGAGCGCAATCGTCGGTGAGCTCTTGCCCATCTCGATCTGATTGAGCATCGCTTTGCTGACTTCGCTCCGCTCGGCCAGCTCGGCCAGGGACAGACCCCGCTCCATTCGCAAGATTCGCAGGTTGTCACCGACTCGTGGTTCGTGAGGCGGCGGCGGCGGCTTGGCTCTCGAAATCGATGGCTTCCGCTTGGTCTTCCCGGTCATGTCCGCAGTCTGCCAGAAACCGAGGCCGCTATAACAGACGATCGTCTGTCCAGGCTAGCCACTGTTGCGCAGCGCGGTGGCGACGGCGTTGATCGACAGCTGGATTCCTTCGCGCACCCGTGGGTCATGCTCCCCAGCGCGATGTCGCTTGAGCAGCTCGATCTGGAGCAGGTTCAGCGGCTCAATATAAGGGAGTCGCAAGCGGATCGACTGATCGAGCGCCGGATTGTCCGCGAGCAGTCGTGAGCGCGCGGTGATCGCGAGCAGACAGTCATGGGTTGCCTGCCAGCCGTCGCGGATGCGCGAAAACACAGACTCCGCGAGCGTGCGATCTTCGACCAGCGTCGCGTAGCTGGCCGCGATTCCCATGTCGGACTTGGCCAGCACCATCTCGAGGTTGTCGAGCATGGTCCGGAAGAACGGCCAGCTCGCTGCCATCTCGGTAAGTAGCGCGGGATCGTCAAAGGACTGTAGCGCCTGTCCCACTCCGTACCAGCCTGGCAACATCACCCGCGCCTGCGCCCAGCTAAACACCCACGGAATCGCGCGCAGGTCTTCGATTCGATCGGACTTGGTACGCGACGCGGGCCGCGAGCCGATCTTCAGCTCCGCGATCTCCGAGACCGGAGTCATTTGCCGAAAGAAAATCTGAAATCCTTTGGTCTCGTAGACGAGCGAGCGATAGCTACGGAACGCTGCTTGGGAGATCGTGTCCATTGCAGCAAAGAACGCTGTCTGCTTTCCGCTCAGCCTGTCCGGCTTTTCCAGCGACGCGAGCAGAGTCGCCGATGCCATCGCTTCCAAGTTCTTGAGCGCGCTGTCGCGGGTTCCGTACTTGGCCGCGATAACCTCTCCTTGTTCGGTGATGCGTATCCTTCCTTGTACAGTTCCGTGCGGCTGCGCGCGAATGGCTGCGAATGACGGACCACCGCCTCTACCGACGGCACCACCGCGACCATGGAAGGTCTGGAATCGGGTTCCGCTTTCCGCAAAGACGGCTGCCAGTGCGCGCGTGGCTTGGTGCAGACTCCACACCGAAGTGAGATACCCACCATCTTTGTTGGAATCGGAATAGCCCAGCATCACTTCTTGGTAGCCGGCGACCCTGGTAACCGCCGCGACCTCGGGAAGAGAGAGCCAGTCCTTCATCACCTGCGCCGCTTGCTCGAGATCGCCAATCGTCTCGAACAGCGGCACCACCATGATGCTCGCGCGCGGAGTCGGCAGGCCGCGATACAGCCCCGCTTCCTTTAGCAAAATGTTTACTTCCAGCAGATCCGAGACGCGCTCGGTTTTCGAGACAATGTACGTGCGGATCGCCGCGGCTCCGTACAGCTCAAGCGCCTTGGCGGCTGCGGAGACAATCGCCAGTTCGGACTTGGTCTCGTCGCTGTAGCTGGCAAAAGGACTCGCCAAAAGCCGTTGACTGCGCAGCTCGCGACGGAGCAGATCGACTCGCTCGGGCTCCGCAAGGGAATGATAGTCCTTGCTGACTCCTGCGACTCTTAGGAGCTCCGCAACCACCCGCGCATGGACATCGGCATTTTGGCGCAGATCGAGAGTCGCCAAGTGAAAGCCGAAGGTATCGACGGCCCGAGTCAGCCTCGTCAGCGCGCCGCCCTCCGTTCTCGTGAGCTTTCCGTCCGCACCAAGGGAGTCCGCGAGGGCTTGCAGATCGGCCCGCAGAGTCTCTGGTCCGGAGTATGGATCGGCAGAGAAGAGCGCAGCAAGACGCGGCGGTTGTCCGGTCAGCTTGGTATAGGTAGCGGCCAACCGGGCATAGATGGTGGTGAGTGCTCGACGGTACGGCTCATCTCGGCGCGACGGACTCGGAGTCCCTCCTTGTTCGGCCAGCGCCAAGACCTGCGGAGTCACACGGGCCAGCTCGCTCGAGATCGACAGCTCGGCTCCCAAGGCATCGACCTTTTCCAGATAGTCGCCCAGCACCGCTGCACAAGCACGGCCCAGCGCCAGCTCCAGAGACATCGCCGTGACATTGGGATTCCCATCCCGGTCGCCGCCAATCCACGTACCCAAACGGAGGAAGCTCTGCGGAGCCCTCCCAAACACCCTCTCCCAGCGCGCATACAGAGCCGGCATCACCGACAGGAAAATCTCACGCATATAGGCGAGCGCAGTCTCGACTTCATCTTTGACATACAGCCGTTCGTGACGCAGCGCGCGGGTCTGCCACAAAAGTGCAATCTGCCGGACAATCGCCGACTCGATCAGGTCTCCTTCCGGAGTCTCTGTTCGACCGAGATCTCGCAGTCTCATCAGCTGCGCGATGCGGTTTCTGTGATCGATCATGCTCTTGCGCATCACTTCGGTCGGATGCGCGGTCAGCACGGGGGCGACCAAGGCCCCATCAAGCAGCGCCAGCGCTTCCTCTTTCCCGATTCCCTGCGCAGCCAGCTGGGTCAGTACAGAGGCCAGATCTCCGTCGCTGGTATGCCCGACATTCTGGCGATCTTCCGCCAAGTTGGCGAGCATCGAAAACAGCATGAAGCCGCGCACAAATGCAACCGTGTCATCAAGCGTCAGCGTCGCCAGTCCGCGATCGGCTCCCTGGGCCGCAGCAATTCCGCGGTAGCGATCCACGGAGTTTGCGCGGATGTACTCGATGCGTGCAAACAGCGCCTCGCCGCCATACTCACGAATCACATCGCCGAGCAGCTTGCCCAGAAAGCGAATGTCCGCATTCTGGGTGATCACGCGCTGCGAGACAGACTGTGTCATGGGACCAAGCGGGGCAGACATGGGACCGCTAGCGAGAGTTGGGAGTGATGATCTTGGTCTCTGGGGGCGGGGTGAAGGAGAAGCGCCCGTCGTCCACGCCGGCCTTGGGATTGGTCTCGATGGCGCTGAACACCAGGTGGTTTTGGCCGCCCTGCTGATCAAAGAGAATGGTCTCCTTGACGAGGTAGGTCTTCGGCTGCACCACAAACAACAGGTGACGGTACTGCGTGCTCGCGACCTTGGGCAAAAGCTTGAGCACCAGATCACCGGGCTGGCCGTGCGGTTCCTCGTCGAAGTAGCTGATGTCGAACTCTTCGCTGAGCTTGCCGCGACCAAACAGAAAGCTCACCTGCGCCGGCAGCTGCGACGAGCTGAGCGCTTGCTTGTAGGCCTGCTCGTCCTCCGGTTCATAGACCCACAGCGTGGTGCCGTCGGCGACGAACAGCTTCTTTTCTGGCTTCTCGTAGTCCCAGCGCATCTTGCCCGGCTTCTTGAGCGCGACCGTTCCCGAAGCCTGCTTCTTGCCCATCGCCCCACGTAACGTCTGCGCAAAGCTCGCGCGCAGGGCGGCAATGCTCTCGTAGCTCTTTTGCAGCTGGCTGACCACCTCTCCGACGGCTGGGCGAGCGGTGGCCGTCGGTGCTGCTTTGGCGGCGGGCGTCGCTGGCGTTGCGGGTTTGACTGCCGCCGCCGGGGCTGTTGCCGGGCCGGGAGCGGGAGGAGGGGAGGCCGCCGCGACCAGGGACAAGAGCGGCAGCACGGACAGTTTCGGCAAATAACGCCTCATCGAGTTCTCCACATGCAGGATGTTCGCACAAACAAGGATGCGCGCGGGCGGCTGTCTATTCAGCCGCATCAGCACGGATGTGAAGTGAGCAGGGTGCGAAGCGAAGTGAAGGCGCGGGATCTTGGCGGGGCAGAGAGTCGCGGAGTGCTTAGTTGGCGGTCTTGGCGAGAGAGTCCTTGACGAACTGCTCGATCTTGGGGAACGGCGCCGCACCGACGAGCTGACCGACGACTTTTCCCTTGTGGAAGACCAGCAGCGTCGGGATCGATCGGACATCAAACTGGGTTGGGATCTTGGGGCTGGAGTCGATGTCCATCTTGCCGACGTTGAGCTGGTCGGCGAACTTCTCGGCGAGCTTGTCAACGTGGGGGGCAATCGCCTTACAAGGCGCACACCAGCTCGCCCAAAAATCAACCAGCGTTGGCTTGTCGGACTGCATGACCTCCGCCGCGAAGTTCGCGTCGGTGAGCTTCTTGAGGTTGGAATGTGACATGGGGTCTCCTTGAATAGCCACAATCTAAGCTGACCCAACAGCAGTGGAAGGGGAGACTTTTATTTTCGCACCACAGCGACGGTGAGTCTCGGTGGTGGGACAGATTTTGGGGCTGGCGGTTTCGCCTTTCCGACGATGGGTCGGCTGGACTATTGTGGCGCCGCGATGACCTCTGAGACCTCGTCCGTCAAGCAGCCGCTCCTTCCGCTTCCCCAGCTTCCGGCGGTTCCGCTCGGCGAGGGGCAGGTCGAGGTCGAGGGTATCGTCGGCAGCCAGGTGTTTGTGTCCCCGGATGCCGACTTTGCGGTGCTGAGGCTCGACGTCATGGGTCAGCTCCGACCGGTGGTGGTGGTGGGTGCGCTGGCTGGTCTGCGCGTCGGTGAGACCGTGCGGATCATTGGTCGCTACGAGCAGCACGAGCGCTACGGTCAGCGGCTGCGGGCCGATCAAGCGCTGCCGCAGCAGCCGCAGTCTCGGCTTGGCATCGAGCGCTATCTGGCGACGCTGGCTGGGCTGGGACCGGAGCTGGCGCGCCGGATTGTCGTCGAGCTGGGGGTGCGTGCGCTGACGGCGCTCGAAGAGGAGACCTTTCGCGTCTCCCAGATCAAAGGAGTGGGGAAGAAGCGGGCGGCTCGGGCGCTGATTGATGCGCGGGCTCGACGGGAAGAGCGCGAGGTGATGATCTTCCTGCAAGGGCTCGGGATCTCGGCAGCGTATGCGTCGCGGATTCGCAAGCAGTGGGGGCAGGCGGCGATTACCAAGGTTCGTGAGAATCCGTATGCGCTGGCCCGTGAGGTCTCGGGCATCGGCTTTCACATTGCCGATCGCATCGCCGCCGCGATGGGGGTCGAGCCGCTGTCGCCTCTGCGCTGTGTGGCGGGCGTTCGGCATGTCTTGCAAACGGCGTGTGACTCGGGGCACTGCTATCTGCCCGAGCGTGAGCTGGGTCAGCGGGCGGTGCAGCTGCTCATGCCCACGCCGCCCGACGATGCGCCGCCCAACAGTCCCCCGCCACCAACGGATGAGAAGCTGCGTGACTCCATTTTTGGCGCCATTGCGACGATGCGCTCACACGGGGAGACCCTGCACGAGGGTGAAGCGGTCTATCTGGCGACGCTGCATCAGCAAGAGGTGGCGCTGACCAGCCAGGCGCAGCGGCTGCTCACGACGATTCGGGCGCGCGTTCCCACCATCACCGAGCATGACATTCAGCTGCGGCTTGCCGACGGACAGCGAGCGGCCTTGCAGCGCGTCGAGACCTCGCCGCTCAGCATCATCACCGGCGGGCCAGGGACGGGCAAAACAACGATCATTGCGGCGCTGGTGCGGGCCTATCTGCGCGCGGGGCTGCGCGTCTGTCTGGCGGCACCGACGGGACGAGCGGCCAAGCGGCTCAGCGATGCGACCGGCCATACTGCCAAGACGATTCATCGACTGCTCAACCTGATTCCCGGGGAGCGGGGCCGGAACGCCAAAGATCTCGAGATTGATCTGCTGGTCTGTGATGAAGCGTCGATGCTCGATCTGCCGCTGGCGGTCACGCTGCTGCGCGCGGTGCCGGGAGGCGCGACGGTGGTGCTGGTCGGTGATGTCGATCAGCTGCCGTCGGTGGGACCGGGCCGGGTGCTTGCGGATCTGATCGACTCGGAGCGCATTCCGGTTACCCGCTTGCGCGAGATTTTTCGGCAAAAAGAAGGCTCGGGGATCATCGACAACGCGCAGTGCATCTTGCGGGGCGAGCTGCCGCAGGCGGGGCCTTCCGACGGAAAGCTGGCCGACTTTTACTGGATCGAGGTCGATGATGCCGTAAAGTCGCGCGAGACCGTGGTGCGGCTGGTGTTCGAGCGCATTCCGCAGCGCTTTGGGTTCGATCCGCTGACCGATGTGCAGGTGCTGACCCCGATGCACCGTGGGGAAGTCGGGACCGAGGAGCTGAATCGCGCGCTGCAAGCCGTCCTCAATCCCGCGGCGGCTGCGGCGACTGCGTCCACTTCCGGAGGCGTGCCAGCGGCTCCCAGCAAGCCGAGTTTTTTCGTCGGTGACAAGGTGATGCAGGTCAAAAACAACTACGAGCTGGACGTCTGGAATGGCGACATCGGCGTGATCCTGTCGCGTGACGAAGAAGAGGATCTGCTGATGGTGCGCTTCGAGGACGAGCGCCAGGTTGCCTACGACGCCACGGCTCGCGAGGATCTCGAGCTGGCCTATGCCGTCAGCGTCCACAAGAGCCAAGGCAGCGAGTACAGAGCAGTGGTGGTGCCGCTTCATATTCAGCACTATCCGCTGCTGCGCCGAAACCTCCTTTATACGGCGGTCACGCGCGGCAAAAGGTTGGTGGTGCTGGTCGGTGGTCGTCGCGCGGTCAAGCGGGCGGTCACCCAGACTGGCGACCTTCTGCGCTACACCGGCCTACGCGAGCGGCTTCGCAGTATACTTCCAGGCTGATGGTGCAGCGCTTGCGCAAAGTCTCGTCGCGGACCTGGACAGTTGGCGGCCTCTTCGGCCTGGCGACGGTGGTGTCTGCGACGTGGGCTTGTCTGTCGGCGCCGCTCGATCTGGGGGCGCTGCCGCGCAGCGACGGGGCGGTGGACAGTGGTGGTTATTCCGAGGATGGTCAGGCGCAGGGCGTGCTCGGGCTGTTTACCATCGCCGGTTGTCGCAAGCTGACCTTTCCCGCTGATGAGCCCCGCTGCGAAGGCCCCGCTCCGCTGTCGGTCGAGCTGGTGCTGCTGCCGATTGGCGCGACGATGGTTCGCTGGCAGGTCACTCCCGCAAGTGGCGCACCGGATGGTGGGGCGAGCGACGGTGGCAGCTCATCCATCCTCGATGAGGCGCAGAGCAAGAGCAAAAATCCAAGTCTAACGTTGTCGCATCCCGGGACGTACTTGGTGTCGCTGGGGGTCGCGGGTCCCGGTGGCACCAGCACTGCCAGCGGGCAGATCATCGTCGGCAGCGGCGGAGTCGGTGCAACGTGCCACAGCGATGGGCAGTGTGACAGCGGGCTGCGCTGCTTGTGTGGCAAGGAGTATCCCGGTCGTGATGGCAGCTGTCCGGGGGCACTCACGAGTGGACTGTGTACCCGAAGCTGCGACGGAAAAGCCTGTCCCATCGGTAGCGTTTGCCTAAATTTGTCGCGCAGCCAAGCGGCCATTCCCGATGGTGGCGTGGGTGATTCCTATCGTCAGCCAGTCTGCGTAAAGCCGTGCTCCATCGACAGCGACTGCCGGGCCGATCTGCTGTGTCGCGAGCTACCGCAGAGCAAGCCCGGCGCAGTGGCCGCCGACCCCTTACAGTTTGGCAAGGTCTGCTTTATCGATCAGCCGGCAGCAGTCGGTTCTAGCTGCATCGGCAGCGACGAGCAACCCGACCGCAGCGCCTGCGCCACCGGAGTCTGTGAAGCGCTCGGCGTCCGCGACCTCTGCACCATCGCTTGCGGCGCCGGCTGTCCCACGACTGCGGCCTGTGCGGCTTGGAATGCCGCCGTGGCTCCAGCCCCGAGTGGTCCTCGCTGTCTCGCGCGCTGCGACGCCAGCCATCCTTGCGGCGACCCCTTGCTCGACTGTCTGCCCGGCGGTGGCAGCGGTGGTCTCGGCTTCAACTTGGTCGGCGAGCCGGTCTCGACGCAGGTCTGTGCTCCCCGTCGCTGTAGCAAGGCTGCGGACTGTCCGGGGGGACGCTGCGTGACGGTCTCCGGCGCCTCCTTCTGTCTGCGCAACTGAAGCACGTCCACTCCACTTTGGCGAAGCCTCGTCCCTTCTGACATCCAACTGAGCTAGTACGAAGTCTGACGAGGTACCGCGATGGCTGCTGTGGATTCTGCTTTCAGCGCACTCACCAAGGAGCAGTGCTTGACGCAACATCCTTGGCCAAAGGAATTTGCCCAGCAGCCTCGACTCGAGTGGTTCTGGCAGTTCGAGGTTCCGCTCTCTTCTGCCGAGCTGTGGCGGCTTTTGGCGGACTCCTCACGCCTCAATCACGCGCTCGGGGTCAGCGAGATGAAGTTCAAGGATCGTGGCAGCGAGCGCTGGGGAACTTCCCAACCCGCAGGAGTCCATCACGAGTGGCTCGAGGTCCCGTGGAACTGGGTGGCCGAGCGCTGGCTCGAGTCTGTCCGCATCTACAAGAGTGGCTTTTCCCGCGTCGTCTACTCCGTGTTTGTGATTCAGCCGATCGATGCAGAGCATTCCCAGATGTCTCTGTACTTTGGAGCGATCCCGCGCGGTGTGCTGTCCGGACTGCTCCTGCGCCTGGGTTTTTCGACTCTGTATAGGGACTACTCGCGCCTGCTGCCGCAGCTGGCCGAGGAAGTACGGAACCGTCGACCTCCGTCGCTGAGCCAGCCCGCTTCGCCCCTTGCTGAAGGTGCCGAGTCTCGGCTTGGGACGATCCGCGATTCCCTCCTTGCGCGCAAGCTCGATCCAGTCTGCATCGATCGACTGATCGATTGGATTCGCAAAGGTGAGGACAGTGAGCTGTACCGGATTCAAGTTCGCCAGCGCGCACTGCTGTGGAAGGTCGATGAAGATGCGCTGCTGCGGGTTTGTCTGCATGCGACGCGCCTGGGAATGCTGGAGCTGTCGTGGGATGTGATGTGTCCGCACTGTCGAGGAGTCAGCAGGCGCAATGACAGCCTCGGGGATGTCCCGGTCGGCTCCCGCTGCGAGGTCTGTCAGATTGATGTGGGAACGGACGCTGCGGAATCGATCGAGATTACCTTTCATGTCCATCCGTCGATCCGCGAGGTGCCGCTGCGAACCTTCTGTAGTGGCGAGCCATCGACCAAGGAACACATTCGCGTGCAGTATGTGGTTGCTGCGCAGTCCGCGGTCACGATTGCTCCACCGCTTTCTCCAGGTCGTTATCGGCTGCGCCTTCACGGGGAGAAGCGCTACGGCTATCTGGATGTTGAGACAGAGAATAAGAGGAGTGAGGCGGTCTGGCGCAGCAGCAGTGAACCTGGGAATTTTGCCGTCGCTGCGGAGTTCTCGATCACGCTGCAAAATGACTCCACAGATGCGCAGCGCTTTGTGATCGAAGTCGCGCAGTGGAGTGATCTGGCGCTCCGTCCGGGGCGACTCCTGAGTCTGCAAGAGTTCCGTGATCTGTTCAGCGAGGAGTATCTTGGCACCGATGTGCAGCTGGCGATCGGTGAGCAGACCATCCTGTTTACCGACATGGTTGGCTCGACGGCGCTCTATGCCAAGCAAGGGGATGCGGTGGCGTTCCGCGAAGTACGTCGTCACTTCAGCGATGTCTTTGCGATCATTGCGCAGCGGCGCGGCGCGGTGGTCAAGACGATTGGTGATGCCGTGATGGGGGCGTTTACCAATCCGCTCGATGCAGTGATGGCTGCCAAAGAGATCCACGACTGTTTTCCTCCGGGGCGTACGGACTCGGCGGCGCGGCTGCGGATCTCCCTAAACACTGGGCCCTGTATTGCCGTCAAGCTCAACACCGACCTCGACTACTTTGGTCACACCGTCAATGTCGCGGCCAAGCTACAGAGTCTGGCGGATGCCTGGCAGATCGCGATGAGTGAGCGCGTCTATGCTGCGCCGTCCGTAAAGGAGTGGCTGGATTCCCGAGCGGTGCAGCTCGAAGACTTGCGGTACGAGTCGAGTGCGCTGCGGGCGGCGGTTCCGGTCAAGCGCTGGACGGTGTATCGGTAGGACTCGCCACCCGATAGGAAACGCGTCTGCCCGGGATCGGCATGGTACGCACTCGCAGGATTGCAGGGACATCACGGAGTAGCGATTTGGCTACTTGCTGGGAGCAGAGGACCGAAGCGGATGGGAGTCCGTCGCACTGCGATTGAGTACTGAACAGAGTGGACAGCCGAGCGGTGGATGTAGCTCGGGCCGCCGGTGGCGATCGAGCACAGTGCGACTCAGCTCGGCCAGCTCACGTCGTACCTGCCGGCGCATTCCTTTGACGCGCGGAATGCTCAGCTGATCGTAAGCGGTGGTGTTGTGGCGGAGCCAGGCGATCACTGCGGCTTCGGCGCGCTCAGCGATGGGAATCCGCTCGGTTCTCGCAACGGTTCCGCTTCCAACGGGAGTCGCTAGCTCGGTCACCTGCGCCGCCAGCGCGTCGGCCAGCGCGGAATACCGAGGTGCAAAGCGGAGAAACAGCCGGACCTGCTCGGCGAAGGAATCCACGTACGCGGTCTGGGTGCGCTCGCGGCGGACCTTCTCGCTCTGTCTTTTCTTGGCGTAGCCATCGGTGGCTCGTTCTGCTTCCAGTGCGACGCGAGCTGCCGCGATCTGCGGACGTGGTGCCCACAGTCCTTGGGAGAACGCTTTGCGACCGCGCTTCTCGATGACGGACCAGCTGGGACCAGCGGCCTTGACGCGACGGGTGAGACCTGCATCTCCCGGTGGCAGACGCTCCCAGTCAGGGGGCGGAGAGACTTTTCGACCGTCAGGAGCCAGAAAGGTTTTGGGATCAGCAGTTGGTGCAAAGACAAGCGACTCTGACTTTGACTCTGACATGGTGGGCGACGGTGCCCGCAGGTGCTCCTTCTGTCAAGATCTCGCGCACAGGTCGCCCAGCAAGGACGGAGAGACGGTCTACTGCTTCGCGGCAGTCAGCTTGTTGAACGTGCTGTATACGACCTTAGACAGGCGCTTTTTCGCATCAGGAGTGAACAGCGGAGGATAGTTCCACAGCTCACCGGAGACGGCGCTCTCCCTCGGCAGCAGCGGTACGGGCAGCAGCTCGCGAATGCTCGGCAGCGCGAGTCCAGGTCCGGTGTCCAGCAGCTCGGGAAGCGCGGCGGGGGACTTGGGATATTCGCCGCTGTAATCGAGCGGTGGCAGGGACTTCTCGGTCTGCTCGATCGCAGTGAGCAGCTGCACACGATGATTCCCTTCCAGCTGGTAGGCGTGGTAGATACGCTGTATGGATCGTGAAAGAGCGACTGCGGTCAGGACGTAGTGGATGCGGTTGTTGAAGACTTCCCCGTCGCCACTGGCGAAGAAGACATAGCCGAGCAGGTTCTCTGCCCACAGTCCGTGCTCGTTGTCTTCTTCATGCATCTGGTAGGAGTGAACGCCTCCCTTGAGCAGTCCTTCGCCGTGCTTGGATAGCGTAAGTCGCGGCGTTCGGAGATGACCCGCAGCAAAGGAATCGGTCAGGAAGTGATCGGCAAATGCGTTGTAAAAGAGGGCGTCTTTTAGTCGGCGCTGCGCAGCACAGCGGAGGGCCCGGCAGTGCTCACGGGTGTAGCGAATCCAGCTGTAGGGGACGAAGTGATCGATGTTATCGAGCGCCAGCGAAACAAACTGCCGTGGAATGTGCAGCGTCACCGGCAGATCACTTGGGGTATTGGGAAGGACCTGGCGGATGTCCTGCGCGATCTTGCTGTTCATCTGCAAGCGGAGCTGATCCGCATCGCCGTAGAAGTCGCCCGCGAGCGCGACCACGTCACCATACGACAAGATGCTGTCAGGATTTTCGGGAGACTGCCAGACCGCAGCAGTCGGATCGAAGTGGAGCGCTAGCATCTGCTCCCGCTCGCGAATAAGAAGCGTTTTCCAGGACTCTTTATCGGTCGCTGGCGTCATCTCCGCCAGCTTGACCGGGGTGCCAAGTGGTGCTGGCGTCTTGCGCTGGAGCAGGACCGAGCGATTGTCGACCGTGCTTCTGCCCAGCAGGGTGTCGTAGATTTGATCCGCCAAGGCCTTGTGTTCGACGGCAGACCAGTATTGACTCTGGAGAGCTTGTGACTGTGGACGGGGTCGCTTGGCCTGGGCCGAGCGCAGGCCCTTCATCCACTCCTCAAAGGAGTCCGGAAGTTGCTGCGTGTGCTCTGGGTCGCCGTAAGCAGCGCGGGCTTTCGCAATCACCTGCCTGGCTTCCGAAGTGGGTATACGCTCGCTGCGGGGAGCGCCGGTTTGGGTCTCTGTTTCCAAAGGAAGGGAGCGCACCTGCGAGCCATAATCCCGGGGGCGGGGCGGCTTGAGCGTCGCTTTGGGTGGTGTCTCACTCGCACTGGTCTCGCTTGACTTTGATTTGGGAGTCCGCTTCTTGTCGTCGGTTTTTTTCTTTTTGGTCATCGATGCCACCCCATGTGAAGTGATTCCTTGAGGCCCACTCCGAGCTTCACTCCGGATAGGAAAGTCGCTTCTCCGCTGCGCGTCAGATAGGCGACCTGCATCGTGCTACCGACGCGGGGCGGACCATGAACAGAGGGCGACCAGTTCTCGCGAACGTAGGCACAGTACGCAAGGAAGATGCTGTAGTTGACGGCGGCTTGCAAAGAGAAGTGCTGCGACAGCCGGACTTCATCGGGCTTGAGGACGTCACTGGCAATCCGGCCTGCGTACTTGCGCGCCAGCTCATGCACCGTCTGATTGCTCAGCGGCGAGGCATCGACTCCCTTGGCTGCGAAGTAGACCTCATGGATCAGCTCTTCGAGGATTCCCGGAGTCCTGATCTGCGGGACGCTGGACAGCTTCCCGGAGTCTGTATCGGAAAGCTCTTGTCCGGCCAGTCGTTTGATCAGTAGCGCAGGAAGGGAGGGATCGATTCCGTCGGCAAAGCGTGCCGGTCCCACCACTGCGCCAGCATGATAGTAACCAAAGGAATGCTCGATGGTCCCATCCGCGGAATGACGATGCAGGATCTGGCAGATGTCATTTTTGCCATCTTCCTCTGTCGCTGCGACTTCCGGAGAGCGGGTCGTGGACCACTGGATCGAGTGAAGCTCTGCCGGAGCCTTCTCCTCGGGATGTCCATCAAAGCCCGCAATGATCAGATGAAAGGGAGCCGGAATGTGACCAAGCTGCGCGATTGCCGCATTCCGCAGATGCTTGTTCAGGTCGCGAACGTACTGCTCGACCGATTTGTAGGGCGCGCGGTGCTTGTGGGCTTCATCGAACGCGCGCAGCTCGCTCACGATACTTCCGCCACCGAGCGAGCCGACTCCGTTACACATCGCCATGTAGCGATGGTGGTTGAGCAGCACCAGCTTTTCCACCGAGGCGATGCTCGATACGATCCGCTCCTCACGGGTCACTGGGTCGACATCAATCAGCGTGCCCAGACCGTCGGTCACAAATACGACTGCGTCCGGGATCTTAAAAGCGACATTGATCGTCACGACTTAGAGACTCCTGTCTTTGTACTGTAACCGGCGGCAGGCTCTGCGCAAAGGTACGAAACGGAGCAATCCGGGGCGGAGCTGCGAGCAGAGTCTGCGGAGGAAGGGCGAGCGGAAGGAGCGGGCAGGGCAGGGCGGGCGGCAGTTACTGCGGGAGCGTGTGGAGCATGGTTCCAGCAGCGCCGCCGACCCACACATCCATCTGGCTCAGACCGGTGACGACGTTGAGTCGGTTGCGGGTGTTGGTCTCGCGGACCGCCCAGCTGGTGCCGTCAAACTTCCACAGCGCGCCTTGATCCCCGACGGCCCACAGGTCGCTAACGGTGGATGCCTTCCATACGCCCAAGAGCTGCGCAGGTGAAAGACCGGTGTTTTGAGCGGAAAAGACAGCGCCATTGTAACGGTAGACCAGCCCATTGTCACCGACGGCCCACAAGTCATTGATGGCTGTTCCATAGACGGCGCGCATTTCGCTGGGCGCGTAGATGGATGAAGTATCGACCGTCTTGGTTCCGGCGGTTTCATTGACACGGATGATGAAGCGATTTCCCACGACGAAGATCACGTTGGTCGCTCCGGCCACGGTTCCCCACACACCATTGGGCGACGCGATCCGTCCCATTCCCGTGCTGTCCGAGAGAGTGACGGTGCTGAGTGAAACGCCGTTCTGACGGGTGACTTTGATCTCATTTGGGGTCGGGCTGGTCGCGACAATCCAGACGTTGGTCGGGTCGGATGCCCAGATGCCTCGACCATCCACACCGGCAGCCGGCGGTAGCGACAGCGATCCGTCCCACACAGAGCCGTTGTAGCGAAGCAAAGTGCCGCCGTCACCCGTGACGTAAATTTCGGTGCTCGATACTGCCCAAATGGCGTTCAGGTTTTTGGTGGTCACGCTCGGGGCGGTGGTCCACTTGGTGCCATCATAGCGAGTGACGAAACCGCCATCACCGATAGCCCAGATGTCGTTCGGTTTGAGTGCTGCCATGGCGCGAATCTGTTTTTCGAAGCCTTGGCGCGTCGAGTTCCACTTGTTGCCGTCGTAGCGCATCAGCTGACCGCCTGCTCCGCCCGCCCAGACATCGCTGCCGCTGGTGCCGCGAACTGTCGCGAGCGGGAGACCGCTGCCCGAGGGAAGCGGGGTCCAGGTGCCGCCGGTGCCGCGCAGGACTGTCCCGCTTGTTCCGACGGTCATGTACTGTCCAGCGACGGGGGAAAATACGCTGGCAAGCTGCTCGGTGGTGCCGCTGGTCTGGGCCGACCAGGTGGCGCCGGTCAGTCCGAGGATGGTTCCGCTGGCTCCCACCGCGACGGCAGACGAGGCATCGCCCCAGATGCTGCTCAGGTTCATGGTCGTGCCGCTGGTCATCATCGACCAGTTGCTGCCGTCGCCCTTGCGAATGACGCCGCCGTCGCCGACCGTATACAGCTCGGTGATCGAGCGACCCCAGATGCCGGTTAGGTTGGTGGCCACACCCGAGGTCTGGGCGCTCCAGGTGCCGCCGTTGCGATGCAGGATGATGCCACCCTCACCGACGGCCCAGGCATCGGCGCCGCTGCCCCAGATTGCCGCAAGGCGCTTGGTGACGGTGCTGTTCTCGGCGGACCACTTGGTGCCGTCGTAGCGGAGGATCTTGCCGCTTGCGCCGACCGCGTAGACCTCGTTTGCCGAGGCTGCCCACACACCGAACAGCGACTCGGTGGTGCCGCTCGCCGAGGCGGTCCAGGTCGTCCCGTCGTAGCGCTGGATCAGGCCGGCATCACCAACGGCCCACACATTGTTTGGCGCAATCGTCCACAGCGCTTGAAACGTGTTGCCCTGCGGCAGCGGATTCGACCAGCAGAACAAGTTCGGTGCGCAGGTCTTGGGCGGCGGCGGCGGCGGGCACTGACGCGGGCTCACCGTCTTCATCGACGCCGTGACCTCGAAGCGGTAGGGGCTACCGATCGGGGTAGTGACGGTGCCGGTGCCGACCTTGCACAGGTCGACGTCGTAGGCCTCAACGCCGATCGAGAGAGTGCCCGCCAGCTCCTTGGCCATCCGGATTCCGAAGCGAGTCAGCTTGCTCGTGACCTCAAATGGACTCGTGTTGGTGGCTGGCTTGCTGTCGAGCGTGGTGGTGACCACCAGCTTGGTTGCGTCGGCAGTCAGTCCCAGTACGTTGACCGCCACCGCGTTTGCGTCCGGCTCCAGCTGTCCCGGATTGCCACATGTCACCGCGGCGAGCGGCAGCGCAGACAGCGTGAGCCTCAACCAGTAGCGGGAACCAGGCGAAGAAACAGGTCGGAGTGCGGACTTGTTTTTCATTAGGCTTCTCTCAAAAATTCGGATTTAGGATGGTGTCGCCGGACTGGAAAGGCTCGGGAGTCGCCGGCAGGGGATCTTTCTTGGCTTGAGACACCCCGACCGCCGTTCCGACCACACCCGCCACCACCACGCCACCGATGATGGTCCAGAACCACCACTTCTTATAAATCGGCGTGGCCAGCGGCTGCGCCTCGGCAGGGGGCTGGGGCGGCGTGAGGTTGAGCGGCTGCGGCGTCGTCGGTGGATGCTGCTGGTGCGTACCCGGTCCTGGCGTGCCCGAGGGATCCTGCTGCGGTCCCGTCGGCATCGTCATATCCGGCTGGGTCGGCGTCTGCTCGAGCAGCGCTTGGGCCTGCTCGATGTACTTGTTGACGCGGCGCTCCGTCTCGGGGTCGATGTTGGGGTCGGCCTTCTTGTAGCGCTCGTAGTAGCCGATCGCTTCCTTGGGCCGCCCGAGGCGCTGCACCGTGCGACCAATGTTGAGCAGCAGCCAGGGCATTTGTCGTCTCGAATAAGCACCCTGGAAGCCCGCCAGCGCCTCCTCGTAACGTCCCTCATCATAGAGCGCGAGCGCTTTCTGATACGAGGTGCGGCAGACGCTGTCGCGCAAGCAGCCGTCGTCTTTTTTCTTCGGGGCTGGACTCTGGGCCAGCGACGAATTGTCAGTCTGGGCGGACGCGGAGTGCGGCCCGCTGGCAACTAGCAAAGCCAAGAGCGCAAGACATCTAGTCCACGATGCGAGGTTGTTCATCATTGCCCTTCGTTGGCGTCGAAGTGGTTTTGGTTCCGCTGATCCCAGTCCCCACGCCGGGTCGCAACTTGCCGCCGAGACGAACCCCTGGGACCTTGTCGAGGGTTTCCTTGCGGGTCTCGCTCTCGGACAAGCTGAGCTTGAGGGCTTTCTCGGTGAAGCCGGGCAGCCGCAGCTTGACTTCACAGGTCCCGTCGCCGGCCGGCTGATCCAGCTCCATCGGGGTTCCGCCAAGGATCTGTCCATCCGAGACCCGCACCACCTGCGCACCTGGCGGCATCGAGTGGAGCGACCAGTGGATCTGTTTCGGCTTGGGCGGCGGTGGCGGTGCGGGCGGGGCCAGATCGGCGGCCACCGGCTTCACCGGCTGAACGACCACCGGCTGCGGGGGCTGCGGGCGAACCAGCAGAAACGCCAGCAGGCCAAGCAGCGTCGTTCCGCCACCAAGCAGCCCCAGCATCAGCATCTTCGGCGAACGTCCCGTCGGGGTCGCTTGTCCAGTCGACAGCCCCAGGGTCGACGAGGCCGAGATCCCGCCCGTCGGCGTAACATTGGGATTGGTTCCTGGCGGCGTCATCGACGGAGGCAGCAGCGCCGACATCGAAATCGCCGGCAGCATCGACGTCGGATGGCGCTGGCCCAGCTCCTCGAGTCGCGTCACCACTTGCTTCATCGACGGGCGCTCCTCGCGTTTCTTCGACAGCAATAGGTGAACCAGACTCGCGATTTCATCGGGAACGTGCGGTGCCAGCTCTTTGAGCGGCTGCGGCGGCTCGTAGATGTGCATCGCGAGCACTTCGCCTGAGCCACCGACGAACGGAGGTCGCCCCGCGATCATCTCGTACAGCATCACGCCGAGCGAGTACACATCGGCTCGGTCGTCGATCTGCACGCCGCCTTTGCACTGCTCCGGAGCCATGTAGCGCGGCGTACCCATCACCACGTCCGTCGAGGTTCGCGGCTGCGCAGACCCCGGTCCCTCGTCGGCCTGCGCGACCTTGGCGATACCAAAGTCGAGCAGCTTGACCCGCTCACGACCCGGTGTGTCCGAGTCATGATCCGGCACCAGCATGATGTTGTCGGGCTTGAGATCGCGGTGATAGACGTTCTTTTCGTGCGCTGCGCACAGCGCCGCGGCAATCTGCCGAGCCAGCCGCATGATCTCCGGCAGCGGCGGCATCCCCTTGCCCTTCTGCCGCTGACTGAGCGTCTCGCCTTTCAGATACTCCATGACGAGATACGCAGTCCCGTCGGGAAGCTGACCGTAGTCCGAGATCTGCACAACCCCAGGATGGTCAATCAGATTGACCGCACGCGCCTCATTAAAGAAGCGGGCGCAGATCCCTGGATCTTGGGCGTACTTCGGGTGAAGGACTTTGATGGCAACCCGACGACCGATGGGATCTTGAACGGCTTCATACACCGCTCCCATGCCACCTTCGCCGAGCTTGCGAACGACCTGATATGGACCGAAACGATCGAGAGACACTTTGCGGCTCTTACTGGTCACTATATCGTCTTGAAAGTTCTTTGTCGCCCATCTTGTGTTTGGCCGCGCACTTAAACAATCTAATGAGAAGTCAGGTACAGGATGTCCCAGCGGGTCGTGCGCTGTCGGACGTTGTCGGATGCTGTGGGCGGCCAAACAAGCGGACCAAAGCAGCGGACCAAAGCAGCGGACCAAAGCAGCCAAGAGAGAAGCTGATAGGCTCGGAAAAAATGGATGGGCAGTTAGCGAAAGGTGCGCATCTCGAGAACAGGCCGGGTCGGAGCTTCTGGACTGGGCTGTCGTTGCTCCTGGGCGTTGTGCTGAGCCTCGGCCTGGTGGTGCCGCTGCGGGCCGGCCCCGATCTGCGCAGTCGAGAGTGGGCGATCGATGGCTTCAAGCCGCCGCCCCGTTGGGAGGTTACCCCTCGTGAGCGCGCGAGCTATCCGCAGCTCATCGCCTGGGCGAGTCGTGGCGATGGGATCGATCGAGCCGTGATCAGCTTGGTCGGCAAGCGGGTGGCCCCAGGGACGACCGTTCGCGAGCTGATCCCCGAGGCGTGGCTGCTAAAGAGTGCGCCTCGCGTCGAGAACGTCCGGATTCAGATGCTCTCGACGCTCGGCTGGACGACGGGCTGGACGGGCAACCTCCGCGTGCAGGTGGACGCTCTGATGACGGCGACTCCGCGGGAACGGGCGCAGGTGGTGCGGCAGTACCTGTTTCTCAATGGGCCGATCGCCTACACGATGACGCTGGTTTGTCCGCAGGAGCAGGCGACCGCTCGACTGCGCGACCTCGATGACACCGCCGCGAACTTGATCCCGCTGGAGACTTCGCTGCCTGCGGTGTTGCCCACGCCGGCTGGACCACCGTCCCGGGCTGCCGGTGCGCCAGACGCCGGCCCAAGCCGAGATATGCGCTGATTGCTTCCCATTTGTCGGGCCACTTGTCACGCCCTGCCGCGAGCGCCGTCAGTCTCTGGGCAACGCCAGAAAAAGACAGCGATGAACAGGAAACCCTTGCGGCGGGACGGCCCACATTGATAGCGTTTCGCGCATCATGAGCACCTCCCGCACCCTCTTTTCGCTCGCCTTGGTCGCGTTGGTGGCAAGCTCCACCGGCTGCGACACGCTGCGTGCTCGTGCACGGGCGCAAAAAGGCGTGGAAAGGTACCGCGACGGGGACATAGCCGAGGCGGCTCGGCTATTCCGCGAGGCCGCCGAGATCGATTCGACCGTCCCCCCCATCATCATCAACCGTGGCTATACCCATCTGGCTCTCTACCAGCTCAATCCGCGAACCAAGGAAGGCCAAGACGCGGCCAACATCGCGGTGCAGTCGTTCCGCCAGTACATGGATATGCCCAAGCTCAAGCCGGAGCAGCGCCAGCGAGCGCGTGACTACCTGCTCCAGACCTTCGTGGACGCGAAGAAGTACGACGAGGCAGTTGACTTCTTCAAGCCGCAGGTCGAGCGCGACAATCCAGACATCGAAGCGCTGACCATCTTGGGCAACATCGCCAAGAGCATCGGCAAGCTGGATGCCTGTCGGATGTGGCTGGAGCGGCGCGTCAAGGCCAATCCCAAGGACACCGACGGCTACGTGTCGCTGGCGATCATGACCTGGGACGAGCTGTGCGCCGACTCGCAGTGCCGAACGGCGCTCGAGCTTCGTCGCAACCAGCTGCAGATGGCGTTTGCCGATCGCATCGCCAAGGCCAACGAGGCGCTCGACCTGATCGAGCACGCTCGGCAGCTATCGCCGCAAGCACCGACGCCGGCCATCTACGGCAACCTGCTGCTTCGTGAGCGCTCCTACGCGCAACCGAATGACGACCTGAAGCGTCAGGACTTGGAAGATGCGGGCAAGCTGCTCCAGCTCGCGCTCGCGATGCAAAAGGCCGCCACGCAGGCTCAAGCCGCCGCCGCTGCTGCCGCTGCTGGGAAGTCCGCCGAAGCCGGGAAGTCCGCCGAAGCCGGAAAGCCAGCCGAAGCCAAGCCAGCCGAAGCCAAGCCAGCCGAAGCCAAGCCAGCCGAAGCCAAGCCAGCCGAAGCCAAGCCAGCCGAAGCCAAGCCAGCGGCCGTCCCGACACCCGCCGCTGCGCCTGGGACGAAGGCAGCAGCGCCAGCGATTCCTGCACCGACGCCTCCTGCGGCGGTGAAGAGGCCTAAGAAGAAGGTCGTCGAGCCTGCGTCCGATCTTCCGCCCCCGGCTGATGCGCCGTTTGCCGCACCGAGCCCTGAAAAGAAGGAATCACCGCCTCCCGCGAAGGAGGAAGGTAGTCCGGCAGCGACGGAGAAGCAGTGATGTTTGATCGCTACGTACAAGACAAAAGGCGTAAGCGCCCACTGCTCTATGCAGCCTTCGTCGTCTCCACGGCGATCGAGGCCGGTGTGCTTATTTTCTTCATCATCTATTCGCTCATCCACGTCGATGAGGTGCAGCCGCCGCCGCTGACGGTGCAGTTCTTTGCAACTACGCCGCCGCCTCCTCCTCCTCCTCCTCCTCCGAAGGCTTCGAGCAAGCCCAAGACGCCGCCCAAGGTCGTGAAGCCGGTGCTCCAGCCGACGGAAGTGCCGAAGTTCATTCAGCCCAAGCTCGAGCCTGATCCTCCCGAGGACAAGGACACCGGCGGAGCCTCCGATGGCGTGCCTGGTGGTGTCGAGGGTGGTGTGGCCGGTGGTGTCGTGGGCGCGCCGCCGCCGCCGCCGCCCAAGGAAGAGCCGAAGCCGCCGCCCAAGCCCAAGGTTGTGCCGGCGATTCGCATCCGCAGCGAGAAGCTGTCCGGCGAAGATCCCCACCTGCCCGCCGTCGTCAAGGCCCAGCGTCGAGGCAGCGGCATGGTCATGGGAGCTTACAAGATGTGCATTGGCCTCGATGGATCGATCAGCGACGTGGACATTGTGACCAGCATCGCCGGAGCCGACGACGCGATCATCGAGGTGCTCAGGACTTGGCGGTATAAGCCCCAGCAGATTCCGGTCTGCTTCATTCAGAACCTACAGTTTGTGTTCGAGTGAGCAGGGACGACGAGTAAATAGCAAGCTGCGCCGGCGGAAGGTGGTGCTCGGAAGAGGGTGACGCGAGTCATCACGTCGGTCGCAGCAGGTTTTTTCGGTTACCCGGGGAAACGAGGAACAACATGGAACAAGGAATTAGTTTTAGCCCGAAGGCGATATGGGACTCGACGTCCATCGCCGGCAAGTCCGTGATCATCGTTCTGGCCATCATGGGAATTTACATGTTGGCCGTCAGCATCGAGCGCTGGATCACCTTCTCGCGCGCCAAGCAGCGGTCGCTCCAGTTTGTGTACGCGCTGCAGAAGAAGCTGGCCGATCGCGACATCAAGGGAGCGCTCAGCCTGGCTCAGGTCAAGCCGCAGGGCCCCATCGCCATCGTGATTGAGGCCGCTCTCCACGAGTACATCGACGGTCTGCAAGCTCTCAAGTCGCTCGGTCCCGACGAGATTGGCGAGTTTGACCTCCTCGACGCCGTGAACCGCGCGATCGACCGTGTCAAAGAGCGTGAAGTGGCCGACCTCAAGAAGGGCCTCGGCGGTCTCGCTACCATCGCCTCTGCTGCTCCGTTCGTCGGTCTGCTCGGAACCGTCGTCGGTATCATCACCGTGTTTGCAACCATGTCAACGAAGGGCGCTGGCGGTATTGCTGCTGTCGCTGGTGGTATCGGTGAGGCACTCGTGACCACCGCGTTCGGTCTTCTGGTCGCCATTCCGGCGGTTATGGTGTTTAACTTCTTTACCAACGCCATCGACGAGTTCGTCGTGGACATGAACGAAACGAGCAGCGAGCTGGTGTCGTTCATCCTGCGCGAGGGGCGTCGGACGGCGTAGCAGTACCCGCGCGGTCTTGTGCCGCCGGCTTTTACCGAAGGACCAACGATGTCCGACTTGGATGAACTGCTCAAAAATCCGCCGCGGCTGCCTCGCGGGAAGCACCGGCGGCATGGTCGTCACGCGGTCAAGAATGCGTCGATTCGTTCCGAGATCAACGTCACCCCGCTGGTCGACGTCGTTCTGGTGCTGCTCATCATCTTTATGGTCGTTACGCCCATGATCACTCGTGGTATGCCCGTCGAGCAGCCGCTGACGCGCCACCACGACAAGAAGAACGACTCTGGCGAGCAGATCGTCGTCTCGGTGACCTGCGAGGGCGGCAAGATGGGCGCCATCCACTGGGAGTGCGGCAACTCGCGGATGTTCGTGGGTTCGGACCCAGCGACGGATGAGACGCTCGGTGACCTTGTGCAGAAGGAAATGCGCAAGGGCTCTGGGGGTCGCGAGATCCACATCAAAGCGGATCGTCGCGCAGCCTACGGCGTGGTTCGACACGCCATGGAGCTGGTCAATGCCGTCGGCGTGCCGCAAGTACACCTTGGCTCCGAAGAGTACAAGGAGGGAAGCTAGCCATGGCGTTCGCAGCAGGTGGCAAAGGCCCGCGCTCAGACATCAACGTCACGCCGCTTATCGACGTTGTGCTCGTGCTCCTGATCGTGTTCATGGTCATGGTGCCGAAGCTCCTCAACCAGACGCAGATCGATGTGCCGCCCAAGGCTCCAGCGACGATGAATGAGCCTCCGCCCTCGTCGGATCAGCTCGTAGCTACGGTCGCCGAGGATGGCCGTGTCGCGATCAACGGTGAAGCGATTCCGATCGACGGACTGGCCGAGAAGGTCCGGACCCTCATCCAGAACCGCAGCAAGAAGATCATCTTCTTTAACCCCGACGACGCAGCTCCTTATGGCGACGTCGTCAAGGCCATGGACATCTGCCGTGGCGCCGGGGTGAAGACGCTTGGCATCATGACCAAGTGATCGCTGCGCACCCCTTGCTTCGCTCCTAACTTCCCTTCACTTCTGCGCTGTTTCGTCGAACGACCACTTGCCGCGGCGGGTCTCTCGCAGAAGAGACGCTTGCAACACGGTGAGGTACTCGCTGCGCGGAATCAGCGCAAAGCCGAGTCGCTCGAGGTGGGGATTCATCACTTGTCCGTCGATGAGATCGAACTCCCAGGCTGCAAGCTGCTGCGCCAAGCGGACCATCGCCACCTTGCTGGCGTCGTCGGTCTTGGAAAACATCGACTCGCCAAAGAACAGGCCGCCGAGCGAAACGCCGTACAGGCCACCGACCAGCTCCCCGTCGAGGAAAGTCTCCACCGAGTGCGCGAAGCCGGCCTCGTGAAGCGCTGTGTACGCCTGCACCATGTCGGGGACAATCCAGGTTCCCGACTCGTGGCGACGGGGAATCTTGGCGCAGGCAGCGATGACCGATGAAAACGCGGTGTCCATCCGCACCTCGAAGGGACCGCGATAGACCACTTTGCGGAGGCTGCGCCCGACGTGAAGCTCCGCGGGACGAATGACCGCGCGCTGCGGCGGCGCAAACCACAGCAGCGGCAGCCCTTCGCTCGGCCACGGAAAGATCCCAGAGGCATAGGCGAGCAGCAGGCGCTCGAGCGAGAGATCACCACCGACGGCTAGGAGTCCGTCTCGGTTTGCCAGACTGACCGGCGGGAAGCAAAGCTCCGTGGGGAGCCACATGGGAGTCCGTTGTCGTGCCAAGCGGAGCAGATGGTGCCTCTGCGCTCAGGACTTGGCAATGGGGGACAAAAAGGGGCTGAAAACAAACACCGCGAGGCCGGCGGCTGACTATTCGTCGGGGAGGTTGTCTTTGGCGACCTTGCGGATCTTGGTGCTGGCGTTGATCGACTCGACCCACGCCTTGTCGAACTGCTCGAGGTCGTCCTTCTTCGACTCTTTGGTCATCTTGCGCATGCAAGTTCCCCACGCCTGGCTCAGGCGGTCGAAGTCCGGGCTGAACTTGGTAAAGGCCGCTTTGAAGGTCGGTGGCGTCTTGGTCGGAATCTCCTGCGCCTCGGGGATACACGTGTCACGAATCTTGGCCAGAAACTCTGGGTTGGTCTTCCAGCCCTTGGCCTTGTTCTCGGTGCACTGGCTGGCGAGGAACTCGAGCAGCTCCTGACCGTCCTTCATCTTGTCGAGGTTCGGCACTGCGCAGTGGATGAACTTGTCGTACTGCCACGCCGCCGGATCGGCCTTGTTGGGGTTGTCGGTGGTGCTCCAGGTGTCACCCGCCGACGTGATCTTGTTTTCGCGCTGCTTGGTCTCGACGCGCTTGCCGGCGCCCTCGGCCCAGGTGTTGAGCGTGTTGGCCAGTCCAGCGAGCGCCTTGCCGTACTCATCGAGAGTCTGCTCGTATGCAGCGGGAGCGGGCGGCGAGAAGTCGCGGATCTTGCGCGAGGCATCGAGCGCCTTCTTGACGCACTCGTTAGACACCTTCTCGGGGAAGGCCTTCGGGTCGGCGTACAGGGAGGCCTCGAGCTGACCGTTGAGCTGTTCGGCCTGGTTGAAGCGGCGACCGTCGCCTTCCTTGCCGAACAGGCAGCGCCAGAAGGCGTTGACCGTGTTCTTCTCGTATTCCTGCATCTGCTCCAGGAATGCGACGTGAACCTTACGCTCCTCTCGCTTCTTGTGGCTGCGGAAGGCGAGGAAGCCAATCAGCGCCGCCACGGCAATTCCGATGGCGAGGTACGCAGGCCAAGGCAGCCCCTTTTTCTTTAGCTCAGCGCCCGGATCGAAACCAAATGCGCTTCCGACACCGGGCAAGTTCGCAAGATCGTCTTGTTGACCACCGTCCGTTTGACTCATGGTCCCCATCTTTGATCGGTGCGCTTGGCCTTGTGAAGACTGTTTTCGAGCCTGCCGAGCTGCGTCGCTGGCCCGCGCTCCCCGGCCATCGCTAACTGTGCGACAAGCTTGACGTTAGACACAGTCTTCGCGTTTCATGGTTCCATCCACTAACCAAACCGGTAGCAACTCGAGGGATGTACATGACCAGCAAGATGAAGAGCCTTTTTCGTGCAGCATGTGTTTCGGGAGCCCTGCTCTTTGGGGCGATGACGGCTGGAGGCTGTGGCCCTGGCTGGACGATCGTTCGTCAGGCAGCACCGAGTCCGTTCAATGCTCAGACCGCGTTTGCCGTCGAGCCGATCGCCTACGAAGGGCTGAAGGTGGGTGGCAAGGGAGAGACCGAGTACCTCTCCGAGAAGAAGCCAGAGCAGGTCGAGTCGTGGCGCGCCGATCAAGCCAAGCTCAACCAGACGTTTGCCGACAACTTGGTCAAGGAAAGCAAGGGGCTCCAGGTTTCTGTTGGTCCCGCGGCTGCACCGGTTGCGTTCGCTGTGAAGCCGATGGTGACCTTCATCGAGCCCGGCGTGTTCACTGGCATCGTCAACATTGCGACAGAGGTCCGCATGACCATGCGCATCGTCGATTCGGCGGGCGCGGTGGTGGACGAGGTGGCGACCTCGGTCAAGGTTGCGCCGGGCATGATCATGGGTGTTCCCGTCAAGGTCAGCGTTGGGGAGCGCTTGGTCGAGTGCGGCAAGATCCTCGGTGAGTCGGCGGCCAAGTACCTCAAAGTCCGCAGCAACGTGAAGTAAGCGTCTCATCGCTGGCGGTCGCCAGCTCGGCCCGTCGTTACTTCGCCGCCGGGTCGACTTCCACAAAACTCGAACTCGGAGTCCCTGCGGCGCGGCTTACCGTGATCGCGAATGGGCTTCCGCGCATGGCGGTGAGATTTGTCGAGAGCTTGCTGTATGTAAAGCGCGGGGGGGGCGCGGCGTCCGTGATGGTATTGCCCGTCTCGGGAACGCGGACGATAAACAGGCCGGGGCTGGCGTACTCCAGCGTGAATTCGACGCTACAGCCTGACTGACAGGTGGCCGGGGCTCCCGTGGCGGGGTCGAGACAATCCACCGTATCGGGGCAGCGAGTTTTGCACGACGTAAACTGGCACATCGTCGATGGGATCGGATGCTTGCTCTTTACCGTGACCGTATCGCTTGGCATGAAGTCCCAGCCACTGACGAGCAAGCGAAAGTCGGTCTTGCCAAACGAGCCTTGCTCTTGGCGCTGAATATCGACGACCACCGGGCCCGAGGTCTTGCAGCGATCCATGGCGGCTTTCGGATACGGGATCGGCATCAGCATCAGCGGAAGATCGGCCACCGTCGAGGATGGCGGCTGCGGAGGGGAGTTGCCGGTCGCGAGAATGCAGCTTGCCGAGTCTCGGACGATCCCGCTGAACACGGTGAGGTCTGGCTTGTCGTACTGGCCTTGCAGGTTGACGGTGACGGACAGCTCGCTGCGGTCGCCAGGAATTTTCACGTCAAAGTGGTCGCTGGGAAGCCGACCACTCGTCGGTGGATTGTCCAGTAAGTAGGCCGCAGCCTCAAGCTTGGTCGCGCCGCTCGGGATGTTGCTCACCAGCAGTCGATATTCGGGGAGGCTACAGCCGCCAACGGCCAAGCCGAGCGCCAGGGCGAAGACGAGGCGCGGAGTCGTGTGGCAGGCGAGTAGGCAAGGCGAACGGTTAGACAGCATGCGGGTCTCCATGGTGGGAGGACTGGGCTACTTGACGATTTCGACTTGGGCATCGGCCTTGGTTCGCTCGCGGATGAACAGACCCGCCGTGCCGCCGCCGATGATGGCAAGTCCGACGGTGCCAATCCCCACCCAGAACCAGGACCGTCGGTAGATGGGGGCACTGCGTTCTTTCTGAAGCGCCTGCTGGGCCGAGGTTGCGGCGGCCTTTTCCTTCTCGAGCTGGATCGCGATCTGCTGCTCACGGGCTTGCAGTTCGATCAGGGTGTCGGTGTCGCGGACGTAGCCGCGGACTTCCGGTACCAGCGGACTATTTGGAGCCGCCGCGAGAAAGCGCAGGTAGACGTCTTTGGCTTCTTGCGGGCGACGGGCGCGGCGATAGGCTTGGCCGGCGTTGAACAGCAAAAGAGGCTGCGGATCGGTGTCGTAGACCAGCATCAGCTTTTGGGCGGCTTCGAGATGCTGGCCGGCCTTAAACAGCGCCGAGGCCTCCGCCAAGGTCGCGTCGATCGCGGGCTTGCTGAGCTTGCCTTGGGACTGAGTCGGTACAGGTTCTGCCGTTGAAGCAGGCTCGGAGGCGGTCGGGACGCCGGCACGCTGCACAGCGGGGGCTGGAGTGGACGGTGCTGCCGGTTCGCCGCCGGTTGGTGCGCTCGGGCTGGGTTCGCTTGGCGCGGAGGCAGCAGCGTCTGCGGCATGCTTTCTGGACGAGCGCCGCGCCTCTGCCGTGCCACAGACCAGCAGACAGAGCAGCAGCGAGATACCCAGCGCGAAAGGAAATCGGATCATTCCGTCGCAAATCGTACTACGGAACCGCGGGTCGATCGGCCATCACAAAAGCGTCGGCGAGGATGTCACGGCGACTACAGCCTTGCATGAACACCTGTTTGCGCAGCACCCCGACCAGCTCGGCGTCCCCGCACAGGAAGGCCCGCTGACCTGCGAGCTTGGCGAAGCGACTCTTCACCAGGGCGTCGAGCGGTGACACGATGCAGTTGGAGAGGCCAGCGCCGGTGCTGTCGTCGGAGTCTGCGCCCAAGACCACCGGCAGATAGCTCAGGTTGGGATGCTTCGCTGCCAGCTGGCTTAGCTCGTCGCGCAGGTACAGACCGCTTGGCGACCTGGCCCCGTGGATAAGGACGATCGGCCCGCTGTGCTCTTGTCGGAGTGCTTCGCGAACCACACCAAACAGCGGCGCCAGACCGGTTCCTACGCCGCACAGCAGCAGCGGCTGCGTCGGTCGCCCAGGGACGTAAAAGCACTCGCCGGCAGGGCCGCGAATCTGGGCGGACGTACCGATCGGCACGTCCCGCAGCCACTGCGACATTCGTCCCTCGGGCAGGATGCGGACGTGAAGCTCCAGATACGGCTCCAGCGAGGGCAGCGACGCCACTGAATAGGAGCGGGTCAGGCCGGTCTTGCTGACGAGGCTGACGTACTGGCCGGGCCGGTACGGGAACGGCTCCTGGGTGCCAAAGCGCAGCCGCAGCACGGTCGGAGACAGCCAAGACCGCTCGATCAGCTCGACAGGTGCCAGCAGCGAGTCATCGTCCTCGGTGGTGACCGTCAAGTCCTCCGATGGGCGAGCGATGCACGACAGAAAGTAGCCGCGAGCCCGCCACGAATCCTTGAGCCCTTGCTGCGCGCTCGGCGGCGGCGTGCCTTCGGTGGCCCGCAAAAGGCACGACTGACACACCCCGGCGCGGCAGGAGTTTGGCACCGAGATCCCCTCGGTCAGCAGCTTTTCGAGCACGGTCTCGCCGTGCATATCAAACCAGCGATCACGATGTCTGAGTCGCGTCATCGGTCCCCATTTTGCCAGGGAGTGCGGCGCTGCTGTGCATTTGTTCCGCGTACGCCGGAGCCCGCGGTTCGTTGCATTTTTTGACTTCGCGTGCCGGCCAAGTAGAAACGGCTGCATGCCCTTGTCATCGCCCAAGCCGGTCGTGCCTCCGAGCGCGGCCAAGCGCTTGCAGCGACGGCTGAGTCGTCACATCGGCGCGCTCTCGAAGCAGACGCCGACGCTCGACATTCGCCTGACCAATAATCACTCGACGGTGCTGCTCGTGCGGCGCGAGCCCGGCTGCTATCGGCTGCGGCTCCACCACATGTTTGTCTCGGCGTCGGCGCAGGTGATGGCGGCGCTTGGGCGCTATGTGATTCATCCCGAAGCAGAAGCTTCAGCGACGCTCGATGCCTTCATTGCCGAGTGCTCGGCGGCGATCAAGCCCGCGCGTGAACGGACGGTGCGACGACCCCGCCACATCGAGCGCCCCGACGGCAAGCACCACGACCTGCGCGCCATTTTTGATGAGCTAAACGTCGGCTATTTCGGCGGCATCATCGACGCCAAGATCACCTGGGGACGGCGCAAGCGACCGGGGAAGCCCGCCAGGCCGCACAAGACGCTGACCATGGGCTCGTACTCCGTGGAGGATCGGCTGATTCGCATTCATCCGACGCTCGATAGCTCCGACGTGCCGCGCTACTACCTCGCCTGGATCGTCTACCACGAGATGCTGCACCAAAAGCATGGCATCCCCGAGCAAAGTGGCCGTCGCTGCTATCACCCGCCGTCGTTTCTGGCGGAGGAGCGTCTCTACGATGAGTACGAGCGTGCTCACCGCTTTGAGCGCCAATACCGCCACCGCTTGCTGATGTACTGACGGCCATAGGCCGCTGCTCGGCTGGCCAAGAGCGTGCCAAGGGGTTGGAAGCAGCGCTCGTTTCCAGGCATGATAGGCAGCATGCTCCGCTCGATTGATAAGGCCAGCTTGCGCGGCGGCGTCGCTCCGCTTCTCGGACGGGCGCTGGCTGTGTGGGCGCTGTGCTGTGTCGAGCCAGCAGCGATCTCCACGGCGAGGGCCGATGATGAAGTGCCACCGCGGCCAAGCCAGGTGCCGCTCGAGGCATTTTACGACGTGCTGCGCGAGTACGGCACCTTCATCGACACCGACCGCTATGGAGTGGCCTTCTGTCCGCATCCTGACCTCGTCGGGGCAGACTTTCAGCCGTATCGGCGCGGCCACTGGGTCATGACCGAGTATGGCTGGACGTTCACGAGCGATCTCAAGATCAGCTGGGTGACCGATCACTACGGTCGCTGGGTCGAGGCGGGCCTGCAAAACTGCACCTGGGCGTGGGTCCCGAGCGGCGAGTGGGGCCCGGCCTGGGTGGACTTCCGAGTGGGCGAGAAGGTCGTGGCGTGGCGACCGCTGCCGTATCAAGGTCCGAAGGTTCGGCTCAAGCTCCCCGAGTCGAAGTCATTCCCTCGCTTCAATCTGCCCGACGTGCTGCCGAGTGACGCGGCCTACGTTGTGGTTCGCGAGGGGGAGTTCCAAGCCAAGCGGCTCGACTACGTTGCCCTGACGGGCGTGCAGCACTACAACGCGCTGCGCGATACCGAGCCAGTGCGCGATCTGCGGGCCGGGCTGCACTCCTACGAGTACGAAATTTTGGTGGCACGGCGCGAGCAACAGCGACGGAGTCATGCGGTGGCGCAGGATGCTACCAATCGAGCGATCGGCGGCGCTTCTTCCGCTTCGCGCGTGGGGGCCAGTGGGGCGGGAAGCGCGGCAGCCAGTTCGGCGGGAAGCGCGGCGGGTGATGGCTCTGAACCGGCGCAGCGGCGGCGCAAGGGCGACCCGACGGCGAATGCTGCGGCTGGGACGGTGCGCGCTGGCCTACCGGGAGCAGACTTGCCCAAGAACCCGGCGGCTCGTGAAAAGAACCAGCTTGTCGGCGGTCAGACCGGCGACAATCCACCGAGCCGCACAAGTGCCACCACCGGCAGCAGCGCGGGCAATCCGGGCGACTTCAGCGGAGTCAAGGTGCTCGACTGGGGCAAGCCCAAGCAGCCAGAGCCGCCGAAGACCCAGGTGCGAGACCTCCACCGCACGCTGACTCCGCCGCCACCGCCCAAGCCCGTCGCCGCACCGACCCCGTAGCCACCGTCCGAGCGGCTATTTGTCGACCAGACTAGGCAGCGCGGCGAGCAGCCTCGACAGCTGATCCTCGGACAAAAGGGCCAGCTTCGTAAGGAGTGCCTCCTTGGCCGTCCCCGCCGGCGCTACGTCCGACGGTCCGATCGGTCCTTGCGCCAGCAGGCCACTCACTTTGCGGATGCGGGTGTTTTCGATCGCGCCGGGCCGGACGTAGTGCAGCGCCGTGACATCGAAGCTTCCGTGTCCCAGCTGCGCCGCGACTTCCTGACTGGTGCGGCCTGCCTCGACCGCCAGCGACGAGTGAAGCCCACGCAGACTGTGCGGACAGACCGTCGGCAGGCCGAGCGCCTCGCAGTAACGCCGCAGTCCCTTCCACATCCACGCCGCACTATGAGCCATCGTGCCGCCGAACAGATAGTGCTCGGGCGACTGGCCGCGGGTTCGCTTTTGCAGCAGCTCGGCCAGCACCTCGGGACACTCCAGACGACGGCGGGCGTTTTCCGTCTTGCCGCTTGGGATGACCAGCAGTCGGCCTCCGTCGTCGACATCGCGCATCCGCCTCAGAATGACCTCGCTCGTCCGCAGCCCAAGCAAAAGCTGGAGCAAGAGCGCGAGTGCCAGCTCCTCTCCGTTTTTTGCCGCATCGAGCAGTCGACTGCTCAGCTTGCGGGCTTCATCGAGCGAGAGCTGCGGCTTGCCACGTCGCGGCTTTCCGATCGGCTTCACCGGCGCAAAGGGGCTGATCTTGACCAGACCCTGTTCGATCGCCCAGCGGTACAGCTCCTTGGTTCGCTTGAGTGCAGCATGATGGGTGGCCGTCGCAAAGCGCTCACCCAGCGAGGCGTAGATGCGCTGCGCGTCGCTGACCGTCAGGCTCGCGAGCGGCTTGTCGATGGGCAGGATGCCGCGCAATCGGTCGGTCACGGCCTGCACCGACAGCGGCTTGCAGCCCTTGCGCAGCTTGTCTTCGGCAAACTGCTCGATGGCTTCCCCGACCAAGATGACGTGCTGCTGGAGCTGCTCACCGATCGAGACCTTCGCGGCTTCCGCCTGTTCGAGGCTAGCGAACAGCACGCTCTTGCGACCGGGGCCATCGATGATGACCAGCCGGAACTTACCACGTGCTAGATAGGGACCCAGGATGCGTGCCCCACGAGATTCCCGCATGTTCTTAGAATCACACAAAAATTGCCGGAACTAAAGTGACATCGTCGCAGACCAAGATTGGGAGGCCAGGTGCCTGGTCTGGCGCAAGACCGGACGGGCTTCTTGATTCGCTCGGCGCATAGGGTCATTCTGGGATGTAGGAAGGAGTCCGAATATGAAGTCTCAACGGAAGGTCGTGCTTTCTGGCCTTGTCGCCGCCGCGGTTGTTCTCGGCGCTGCGGGAGATGCTTCTGCGCAGTCGGTCGTGGTAACGCCTGGCCCAGCGCCGACGACGATTGTGAACCCACCGCCACCGGTCCAGCCGGGCGCGCCGGTCGCTCCACAGCCTTACTATGCTCCGCCGGGGACCGTCGTCTATCCTGGCGGTCAGCCCTACTATCCGCCCAACCAGCCCCCACCGGGCTACGCGCCGCAGCCGTATCCGCCACAAGGCTACGCGCAGCCGTATGCGCCACCGCCGCCGTCGTATATGCCGCAGCCGCCGCAGCCGCCGCAGCCGGTTCGGTACGAGTACCGTCGTCCGAACAAGGCGCTGCTGATCGCCGGTATCTCGGTGCTCGGTGGTGGATACCTGCTGACGGCCCTGCCGGCGGCGCTGTGGAACTCGCTCGATACCGGCGTGAGCAACGCCACGGGCTCGTCGACTCATGGCACGTACTGGCCGCTCTACATTCCAGTCCTCGGGCCGTGGATCGAGATGAGCTACCTCAACTCGAATCCGTACTACAACGGACTCGGCGTGCTGTTCTCGGTGCCCTGTGTGCTCTCGGGCTTGGTGCAGGGAACCGGTCTGGCACTGACCATCGCCGGGGCTGTCACTGGCTCTCGCGTACCCGTCTATGACAACCCGACTCAGCCGTCGATCAGCTTTGCGCCGATGACGCTGCCTGGCGGCGGTGGTGGTCTGGCCGCTTCGGGCCGCTTCTAGCCTCACGATCCGTCATTCACATACTCCGAAGGGGGGAGTCGCTATGTCTACGGAACCGCAGCTACCGGTGCTGATCGTCGGTGCCGGCCCGGTCGGTTTGACCTTGGCTTGTGAGCTTGCGCGCCATCAGGTGCCGTTTCGCCTGATTGAGCTGGCCGAGGGTCCGACGCTGTACTCGAAGGCCCAGATTCTTCACTCACGCACGCTCGAGCTGTACGAGGATCTGGGGCTCGCGAGCAGGCTCTGTGAGCAGGCTCGACCGGCGCGGGCGATGAACCTGGTTTCCCGCGACTGGGAGCGGATTGCTCACATTCCGGTCGGCGAGCACGACACGGCCTATCCGTACATGCTCAATCTGTCGCAGCGCGAGACCGAGCTGCTGCTCGCCGAGCACCTGACCGGCCTCGGTGGGGTCATCGAGCGCCAGGTCCGACTCAACACCTTGGAACAGACCACCGACGCCGTTTTGTGCTCGCTCAGTCATGAGGGCGGGCGGACCGAGACCTTTCGAGCGTCCTACTTGATTGGCTGCGACGGCGCACACAGCACCGTCCGCAAGGGCCTGGGGCTTTCGTTCCAGGGTGAGACCTATGAGTGGCGACTGACCCAAGCGGACGTTCGGATCGACTGGTCGATGGGGCAGCCTTCCGATGAGATGCTGGTGTTTCTGTCGCCGCAGGGACCGCTCGCGGCGTTTCCGCTGCCTGGCGAAAAGCGCTATCGACTGATTGCGCTTGACGCTCCGGAGGAGCCGACGCTGGCCTACTTTCAGAAGCTTCTCGACGAGCGCGGACCTTCGGGATGCCGGGTCAGCGATCCGCAGTGGATGGTGCAGTTTACGATCCACTGTCGCCAGGTCGAGCGCTATCGCTTGGGGCGGGCCTTCCTGTGCGGGGATGCCGCGCACATCCACAGTCCGGTGGGCGGGCAGGGCCTCAATACCGGCGTGCAGGATGCCTACAACCTCGGCTGGAAACTCGGACTCGTCCACCACGGCATCGCCAAGGACCGCTTTCTCGACTCCTATCACGACGAACGACACGCGGTGGCTGCGCTGGTCCTGCGGGGAACGGACTCAGCGACCAAGGGCGCGGGCGTGCTGCTTCGGCTCTCGAGCGAGTGGGCCCAGAACCTGCGCAACGGCGCGATGCGTTTTCTGTCGAGCCTGTCACTGGTGCAGCGGGTCGCCTCGCGGTCGCTGTCTGAGCTGGACGTCGGCTACCACAAGAGCCCGATCGTCGGCCAGGTCCAGTCGGTGCCGTGGAATCGGCACGGCGATGATGGCCACGAGTCGCCGGGGCTGCGTGATTACTTCGTGTTCGGCGACGGGCCGGCCCCAGGTGCGCGGGTTCCCGATGTCCACTTCGTCAGCGAGAGCGCGGAGGACTGTCGACTGCTGCCCCTGCTCCACGGCGGGCAGCACCATGTCCTATTGTTCGATGGCGCGGCAGCGACGCCCGAAGGCTATCGCAACCTGCTTGGGATCGCGGGCTCCCTACAGCCGCTGTATCGAGACCGCTTCGTCTGCCACATCGTGATTCCCAGCCGAGAGCGTCCCGCGGAGCTGGCTGGCTACCTGGGCTCGGTGCTGCTTGATCCACGCGGTGAGCTACATCGGGCGTTTGGTGCCCGCAGCGAGTGCTTGTACCTGATTCGTCCCGACGGCTATGTCGCTTTCCGCAGCCAGCCCGCCTCCGGTGAGACCCTTCTCGAGTTCCTCGGTCAGATCTTTGGCTAATCGCTGACGATTCGCCGGGACCGACGACACTTGGTTTCTGCGCGCGAGCCTACCGCGCCTCTTCGGCCACTTGCTTCAGATGCTCGACGGTCTTTTCGACCTGAAGCTGGACCGAGGACTCGGCGGCGTCACGGGCTCCACTGTTGTGCTCGGACAGGCCATGAAGCTGCTCGATGAGCCGAGGAATGATCTGCGCCACCGTCAGGTCATCGCTCAGCAAACGCTCGCCCAGCTTCTCGACAGCGTGGAGGTCGCCCTGCACGGCGCTTTCGGCCTTCTGGTTGACCCGCTGGCCGTTGAGCTTGCGCAGCTTTTCGAGGTCCTGCCGCAGCACGATCATCAGCAGCGGCACCGGGTTCTTCGACAGCCGCAGCGCCGGCGGTTCCGTCACCTTCTCGGACTCGGCGCGGCTTCGCCACTTCTGCACGAACTCTTGGGCGAGCACGACCGGAATCGCAAAGCCGAAGACCTGGCTCTGGCTGTCTTTGCGGATGAACGTATTGACCCCAATCAGCCGCGCCCGCAGATCGAGCAGCGGCCCGCCCGAGTTGCCAGGATTTATCGGCGTCTCGGTCTGAATCAAGTTGTTGCGCAGCGCCGAGACAGTGCCGGTCGTAAACGTCCATGGCAGCCCGAGCGGATTGCCAATCGCGACCACATCCTGGCCAATCCGAAGCGAGTCACTCTCCCCAAGCTCAATCGTCGGGTAGCTATTTGGTCGTGTCGGCAGCTGAACCAGCGCCAGGTCCAGCTCACGATCGCGTCGCAAGACCTTGCCGAGGACCGGGCTGTGCGTCCTCACGTATTCTTGGAGGTTGGTCGCCAGCGTCTTTTCTTTGGGGTCAAACAGGAAGATCTGGACGCTCTCGCTGGCGGGCTCGACGACGTGGGCGTTGGTGAGGATGAGTCCACTTGGCTCGATGATGATACCGCTGCCGACGCCGGCGCGACCTTGCAGAGGAATGAAGATCAGCACGGTGGCAGGCGCGGCCTTGGTGAACACCGCTTCTTTTTTGAGAAGCTTGCCGCCTTTTTTCGCTGTCGGGGCGGCCCGCACCACTGCTGGCCGCTGAGGCACCACAAGTCCGAGCCCGGCGGCGAGTGCAAGGGAACACAGCAGGCGCGGTCTCAAGAGTCGCACGCCCACCATCATATCGCGGCTCTTCGGATTGGTGCTGCCCGCGACGTAGACAACTTGCTAACCTGATGGGCAATGGCAACCGCGATCGCTTGGGCGCCTTCAGCTAGGTTGGCGAGGGCTGCGCTTGGGATGCTGGCGCTGGCGGTGGGTGGGCTCGCAGGCTGCGGAGCGACCCCGGTAAGCTTGCGTAACCTTGACCGAGGCTGTGCTCAGGGCAGCGGCGTCTCGTGCGTGCGGCTCGGGGTGGCCTGGTACGAAGGCCACGACGAGGCCGGTGGACGCATAGACCTCGACTATCCCAGGGCGCGCCGGGCCTTCGAGGCTGGCTGTCAACAAGGCAGCGCAGAGTGCTGCTCGCAGCTGGGCTATATGCTCGGCAAGGGCGAGGGCGGGCCGATCGACAAGCTGCGCGGTCTCGACCTATCCCGACGGGGCTGCGAGCTGGGTGAGCGAACCGCTTGCCGCCGCACCGCCGAGTCGTATCTGGAGGGTAGCGTGACCATCAAGTGCCAGGAGCTGGCGTTTGCGTATGCCAAGCTCGGCTGCGATCGCGACGACAAGGCGTCCTGCGTCCTGTTCAAGCAGCTCGGGGGCAAGCCGTCTTTGCTCGCCGGTCAAGCGAGTGCGACCGGCAGTGATCTTGTGGGGCTCATCCAAGCCTGTGAGCAGCAGAACGAAGCGCGCTCGTGTTTCGCCGTCGGGGAGCGTTTCGACAAAGGCATGGGCACCGAGGTAAACAAAGACAAGGCGGCCGCAAGCTACCGGCTCGCCTGCACCAAGGGCGACATGCGCGGCTGTCACAACCTCGGGATCATGATGATCAACGCCGAGGGCATTCCGGCGGATCGGCCCGGCGGGCTCATGCTGCTCAACAAAGCGTGCGACTCCGGTCAGCGCCAGAGCTGCGATCAGATGGTCAAGCTGCTCGGTATGCTCTGTGGACGCAACGACGGCGACGCTTGCACCATCTTGGGCCGGATCTACATCAAGGGCGACAAGGGTCTCGAGACCAACGTCACCAAGGGTATTGAGCACCTCCGTCGGGGGTGCAGCGCCGGAGACAAGGACGGCTGCGACGATCTGCGCAAGCTCGGTCTGTAGCGTCGCTCGGTGAAGGTCGTGCGGCGTGCTACTGCTGACGAGCGTCGACGCCGAATAGGACCGCCGAGATTCCGAACATCACGCCACCGCCGACGAGCAGTCCCACCCCTGGCCACTTGGTGCTTAGCGGCTCATCGCAGCTTGATGGGAAGTCACTACAGCGGCGGAGACCGTTGACACCGAGCAGCGCGCCGCCGACGCCGAGCGCACCGAGACCGATGACGCCGAGTGTCCATTTGGCGGCCCGCAGACCCTGACGACTCGATGGCTTGGGCGCGCTCGCCGAGACATCCACCGAGGTGATCGGCGCCACCGAGGTGTCAGCAACCTTGATGGTCTTGGTCTCGCCTGCGCCGATGGTGAGCTGTTCGAGGTCGTCGGGGAGCACGAAGCGATGGGTGCCCGGCTCGACCCAGGCATCGAGGCTGCCGCGGGCGAGAGGCACCTCGTCGTCGACCCGGACCGGCGCCACCAGCGCTCGCGAGAACACCACATGCCCGAGGTCCTTCTGCAGCCGCGCGATCGCCGAGGTCGCATCTTCGGTCTGACCGGGCAGGCGCTCGGCATGTGGCACCTTGCGCAGGAACTGCTGATACGAGCGCATTGCCAAGAGCTTCTGCCCTTGGGCTTCGTAGACCCGCGCCAGGCTGTACTGGATCTTTTCCGTCGCGTAGAGCATGTACGCGGCCTCGAGCAGCATCTGCGTCTTGGCGTAATCACGCCGCTCGAAGGACTGCGTCGCTTCTTGGCTCAGCGAGCGGGCCACCAGCCGGGCGCGTTCCTTTTGGGGGTCGTCGCTTCGCGGCTCCGCCACGGCGGTTGCGCTAGTGCAGGCAAGCAGCAGGGTCAGCGCGCGGGTCTTCATTAGACACCGGGGTCAATCTTGATTCGCTTCCCGTTATCGACCGGGGGCTTGGCTTGCGGTTTCTTGCCCGTACTGCCCGCGGAGCCCGACGACGAGCCGGAGGAGCGGCCCGCCGGCTGGTGGGTCTTGCTCGGGGGTGAGTCGTCGTTACTGCCGGCACCGCCGTCGATGCTGGGTGTAGCCGGGCGGCCATCGCCGACTTTCGGCGGACCACTTGTGGCCGGTACGTACTCGGGGCTGTTTCCGCTGAGGAGCCAGATCAGGGCGGCGATGGAGAGCACGATCGCGGCACCGCTTACGCCCAGTCGAAAGTTCGAGCGCGGGGTCACTCCGATGGTGGAGAGCACGGTGCCAAGCGGCGTGTGTTGGCCGGTCGCCGATGCGCTCTGGGCACTGCCGCTGCCGGTCGACACCGACTGCTGTCCGGTTGCGCGCGACAGGGTGCTCGGATAGGCGTCAAACGGTCGGTCACCGGAGGGAACTTTGAGTCCCAGCTCGGGAACCGGAGGCGTCGGATCGTTGTTGCCCACGAGTCGGGTCGGGACTTGCTCAAACTCGGCGGCGTCGGCATCAGCGGACAGCGGCGTTGCTGCGGACCGGCTGAGCAGCGCCTGCATCTCGGAGTCATTGAGCACAATGCTGGTCGGAGTATTCCCGCTCGGCGGTCGCGGGGCATCCACCGGGGCCACCGTCGTTGGGGCGGCCTTGATCGGCGGCGTGCTCTGCGGCATCGTCGGCGGATCGAACTGCGGTGTCGGCGTTCCTCCCGCTGCCGCCGCCGGTGGTTTGACCGGGATAGCACCCGGTCCCGTCGGCATGTGCCCCACGCTAAGCATCGCTGCCGGCATGCGTGGCGAGACTGGCGATACCGGTGGGCGCTCAGCCTCTGGCTCAGCGATAGGCTGGAAGCCCTTGGCCGGGCTCAGGTTCATTCGCGATGGCGCCGTGGCCGGTTGTCCCAGCACGGCCTTCACAAAGTCGACCATGCGCGGGAAGCGATCGTCCTTTTTCTTGGACATCGCTTTCTCAATCGCAGCGATCACATGGTCAGGGACATCCGGCGCCAGCTGTTTGATCGGAGCTGGCGTCTCATGCACGACCATGTAGAGCACCCCCACCGGGTTCTCGCTGTCGAACGGCAGCCGCCCGGTGAGGCACAGGTACATGATTACTGCCAGCGACCACTGGTCCGCCCGACCATCGAGCGCCGAGTTCTGGCCGAGCGCGGCCTCCGGCGACATAAACTGCGGCGTACCAAGCAGCGTCAGGTCGCGGGTCATCTGGCCGCCGCTGCGACGAATCTTGGAGATCCCGAAGTCGACCACTTTGGTCACCTCGTGGACCATCTCGGCCAGCTCGTGCCGGACCAGGAAGATGTTCTGTGGCTTGACGTCGCGGTGGACGACGTTTTTTTCGTGGGCGGCATGGAGCGCCGAGCCGACCTGGCGGGCAATCTCCAGCACCTCCGTGAGCGGCAGCCGACGAACCCTACAGAGCCGCTGATAGAGATCCTCGCCCTCGAGCAGCTCCATCACAATGAACGGCGTGCCATCTTCGTCCTGGTCGAAGTCGGTGACCTGGACAATGTGGGGATGGCGTAGCGCCGAGACGGTCTTGGCTTCGTCCTGGAAGCGCTTGTAGATCTCGGCGTCGGCAGCGGTCTCGCGATGCAGCACCTTGACTGCGAAGATTCCGCCGGTGCGAACGTGGCGAGCCGCATAGACCGCGCCCATGCCACCACCGCCGAGCAGTCGCTCGACTTGGTAGGTACGGCTCAGCGTTCGTCCCAAAAGCTCGGCACCCTGTTGGGCCTGCGCAGTCAACGGAGTCTCCCCACAGACGAGGGCCGGCAATTAGACCCTCAGTATCACTATAAAGCACCGTGATGCCTTTGTACTAGCGCGCATGTTGCGACCCTTCGGGTGGGGGGGGTTGACCTCGGGACTTGGCTGAGACATACCTAGTTCCCTCGTGAGCAAGCAGGTAGACGGACCCCAAGCGACGGGAGCTGCGGCTCGGGTGGTGCTTTCGGCGACTGCGGCGGCCTGGGTCGTAACCGCGATCGATCTGGTGCGGAGCCCTGGGTGGCAGCGCTTTTTGCCGCATGCCAAGTGGCAGCTGTGGGGCTTTGTCGGCAGCTTGTATGGCTCGGTGTTTGCAGTGCTGGCGCTTTTGCTGTGGCTTGGGCTGTCGTGGCTCATTTCGGCAACGCTCTTGCGGGTCCTGTGGCGCGGGAACAGTCCGCTTCGCCTGTCCTACGCTCACATCGGTGTGCTGGTGGTGCTGCCGCCGCTCCTCCTGGCGGGCGCGCTGTATCCGCTGACCCGGCTGGCGCTGCACCTGTTCCACCACCGGGGCCTTACGGCGCTGCTGGTCTCGACGGCGGCGGCGGGCTTGCTGCTTCCGAGTCTGGCGCTGGCTCTGCTCGTCCAGGCGGTGCTGCCCCGAGGTGAAAAGCGATATGTGGTGCTCCAGCGCGGACCCCTGAGCCTGTATGTCCTGGGCTGGACGCTCGGGCTCCTGCTGCTTGTCGCTGCCGAGGCGCTGCTGCTTCTGCGGCTCTACGAAAATCCGCGCATGGATGCTTCGCTGCGCGCGCTCAACCTGTCGCTGTGGACGCCGCTGCTCGCTTTGGGCTGTCTGCTGTGCGGGCATCTGCTGGGACGGACGCTGGCGGCTTGGGCGGGGCAGAAGCTGCCGAGTCTGCACCGCCGGACCATGGTGGTGCTGTTGCCTCTGCTCAGTCTGCTCGTGGCGGGGTTTGGGATCTGGCTGGGCTATCGCCAGACGCTTGTGCAGATTGATCTGCGCGCGGTGTCGAGCGGCGGGCTGGCGGTGCTGCTTACCGGGCTTTTGCTGTGGGCGCTATCGGCGCTGCGACTCGGTAAGCTGCGCTGGCCTCTCGCAGTGCTACCGCTCGTGCTGTGGCTCTTGGCGCTCCAGCTTGGGCAGTCGGAGCGGGTCCGCAAAGCGGCGGCCAGCGAGCTTCCCCTTGGCGCGCGGCTGCTGCAAGGCATCGCCCAGCTCTTCGACTTCGACCGCGATGGCGTGGCGTCACACCTGGCGATTGGCGGCACCGACTGCGATGACTTCGACCCCGATGTCTTTCCCGGCGCCTTTGACTGGCCCGACGACGGCATTGACCAAAACTGCAACGGTCATGATGCCCACCCGAGCCCTCTCCGTCCGCCAGCGGCGCCGCTGCCTTTGGGTCTGCCCAAGCGACCCCACATCATCCTGATTACCGTCGATGCGCTGCGGGCTGACCACATGGGAAGTTACGGCTACGCCCGCCGGACCACGCCCCACCTCGATGCCTTGGCCCACGATCCCGACAGCGTGCTGTTTGACAATGCCTGGGCCCATGCTCCTTCGACGCGCTACTCGGTGCCGGCGATCCTGAGCGGACGATATCCTTCGGAGATTGCTTGGGGTTCACCGTGGTCGCACTGGCCACCCGAGGTGTTGCCGCAGAATCGACTGCTCTCGGAGGTCTTGAAGGACGGCGGCTATCACACGATGGCGATGCTCTCCTACCACTACTTCGAGCCAACGTGGGGTCTGGCGCGGGGCTTTGCCGACTATGACTACCACCTGCAAACGCTCCACTCGCTCGGTGGAGACCCGGCGGCGACCAGCGGCAGCTCGGCCCGTGAGCTGACCGACTTGGCGGAGCAGAAGCTACGGCCCTTGCTCGATGGCGAGCAGCCGATCTTCGCGTGGCTTCATTACTACGATCCGCACTTTCGCTACGAGCCACATACCCCGCCGCCGGGCGAGGCGAGCTTTGGCCCGAGCGAGACCGACCTCTACGACGGCGAGATCCGCTACACCGACGAGCACATCGGGCGGTTGCTGCGGCTTCTGTCGCAGAGTCGAGCGTGGGAGCGCACGGTGGTCCTGGTGACAGCCGATCACGGCGAGGGGCTCGGGGAGCACGGCATTCCCCCGGATCGGCGGCACGGTTATCACCTGTATGCGAACCAGACCAAGGTGCCGCTTCTGCTGCGGGTGCCGGGCCTTTCGGCGGTCAAGGGTCGGAAGCGGGTGACGACGCCGGTCGGGCACGTCGATATCTTGCCGACGCTGCTCCAGCTGGGTGACCATCCGCTGCCGGCGGAGGCATCAGGTTCGTCACTGTGGCCGCTTGTGCTAGGCAGTGAGCCCGAAGACCAGCGCGTCGTATTCCAAGAAGTGATGTACGAGGGCCCGACGGTGCGCAAGGCGCTGGCGAGCCGGCGCTATCACTTCATCGAGAACCTGGTTCCCGACGGGACCCGCGAGCTGTACGACCTGACGAGCGATGCCGCCGAGGATCACGACCTGCAAGGACTGCGCGGCGGTGACGAGTCGCGGCTCCACAAGCAGCTCTCGGCGTGGATCGATGACAGCGCGGTGCCGCCGGGCTTTGCCCATCTGTTGAACGGCAATCTGTCGACGAGCCCGATCGCGGTGCCGAGGCAGCTGAGTGCGCGCCTTGGCAACTACCTGACGCTGCTCGGGGTCGACGTCCGTACCCCGCGTGTGCGGCGCGGGCAGTCCATCGAGGTGGCGGTGGTGCTGCGCGGCGACCAGCGGATTCCTGCCGGCTACAAGCTGTTTGCCCACCTGCGGATGCCGGGCGGGCCGTTTGCCAACGGCGACCACGACTTCATCTCTGGGCTGTTGCCGCCGCAGAGGCTGCGACCGGGCAGCTACGTTCGGGATGTCACCAGGATTGCCGTGCCTGCGAGCTTTCCGGTGGGCCGGGCGACGCTCCAGCTTGGTCTGTTCCGTCGAAATGAGCGGATGCCGGTATCGGGGGATGCGCAAGTGGCGCTGGTCGCCGAGCGGGCGCTCCAGGTTGCCACCATCGACATCGAGTAGTGTCCGGGGCTGGCTCGAAAAAAAGTTTGACGGAGCGCCGCAATCCCCTTACGTCGCCTGTTGTGAGCGACGTGGCAAGACGGCGGGCGAAGCGCAATCTCGGATCTTTGGTGTTGCGCGGGCTGGGGGCTCTGGTCGCAGCGCTCGGAATCGGGGTGTTCCTGTGGGTGTCGCTTTCGCGCATCCGCTATCCGCTCGATCTGGAGTGGATGGAGAGCGGGATGATGTGTCACGCGCTGCGGCTGCTTGCGGGCTCCGGCATCTACGTTCCACCCTCGGTGGACTTTATTCCGCATCTGTATACGCCGCTGTATCCGGCGCTGGTGGCGCTGCTCGGCAAGCTGCAAGGCGATGTCAGCTATCTGGCGGCGCGGATTGTGTCGCTGTTGTCCTTCTTGGGAACTCTGGGAATCGGCGTGTGGTGGGTGCGCCGGGAAGGCGGCTCCCTGGTCGCGGCCCTGCTGGCGATGGCCATTCCGGCGGCGACTTTTGCCGAGACCGGCGGCTTTTTTGATCTCGCGCGCTCGGACTCGCTCCAGCTCTTCCTCACGGTGCTCGGCGCGGCCTTGGTCTACTGCGCGGAGGGCCGTCTGCTCATCACGATCGCGGCGGGAGTCGTGCTGGTGGCGGCATTTTTTGCCAAGCAGACAGCGGCTCCCTTGTGCGTAGGAATCGCGCTGCCGCTGCTGCTCCTGGACCGTCGGCGCGCCGTGGTGCTTGGACTGGTCGGCTTGGTTGGCTTTGCGCTCTGTTCGTACCTGCTTAACAGCACAAGTGATGGCTGGTATTGGACCTATATCTTTCGCCTTCATCAGAGCCATCAGTTCTTCACCCATCGGGCGCTCATCGAGACTCCCAAGACGCTGCTTGGGATTGTCGGACCGTCGCTCTTGCTCTGTCTGTGGGCGGCGCTGGCGCAGTGGAATGGACGGCTGGGGGAACGGAGTGGCCTGGGTCTGTGGACGCTGCTGTGGCTTGGTCTGTGCGGAGTCGGAGCTTCCTGTCTGAGCTTTGGCACCCAGTGGGCGCACATCAATGCCTATATCCCCGGCGTGTTCTTTCCGGCGCTGGCGATTGGGGCGGCGGCAGGGCGGCTGCTCTCGCGTCCAGCGAACGGGCGGCAGTCGAGCGCCGGCAGTGCCAAGCTTCTTCGTGAGCTGCTGGTGTTAGGACTGCTATCTGCGAGTGTGCTTCTGCCGCTGTGGCGACTCTCGCCGGCGCAGCACATTCCGAGTCGCGCAGACTGGTCGGCAGCGGGGCAGCTGTTGTCGCGGCTTGGCGCGATGCCGGGCGAAGTCCTCTTCCCGTTCCATCCTTTTTATCCGCACCTCGTCGGCAAGCGGACGTATCTGCATCGCATGGGAGTCTGGGATGTGCGCGGTACGCAGGCGGGTCAGGTTCGCAACCTCTACACCTCACTGCGCGAGCGCCGCTTCAGTCACATCGTGATGGATGACAAGGTTGAAGCGACCTGGGCAGACTGGCCGGATATCCTCGTGTACTACCGCGTGACCGAGCGCTTCCAAGGTCCGCGCGTGGTCGAGGGCGCCCGCACAGTCCCATCCCTGATTCTGATCCCGAGCATCGAAGCACCAGCCAATCCGTAGACCATTTGGCGGCCCCACCCAGGTCGTTGTGGGTGTGAAGTGAGGATGTTCTGGGTAGAGGCCATTGTGTTCCAGATGGAACCCAGAGTGTTCTAGCTGGAACCCAGAGTGTTCTGGGTCAAGGCCAGAATGTTCCAGGTTGATACCCAAGATGTTCTGGGGTCGAAGTGAGAACGCGCTGGGTAGTAGCCAGGATGTTCTGGGCTCATACTCGAAAGGCTCTAGGTGGAACGCAAAATGCTCTGGGTAGAAGTCAGGATGTTCTGGGATCACGGCGGTCGGGCTGTGTGACAAGCGCGAAACATTTTGGGCGGACGGGAGTTTGTCCTACCGGACTCGTTCCACTTGCGCTAAGGAGGCGGCGGAGATCTTGCACTTTTGCACACGGTTCGATTCCTTCGTTGCTTCCGGCTCCGCGCGGTGGTGTCGCTCTTGCTGCTTGTTGCGGGAGCACACTGCGATCCTGCGCTGGATAGTCGGACCGCCTTTATCGTTTCGACGCTGGTAGATGCAGATCGTGACTTGATCGCCAGTCGTCCGACGCTGGTGGCGAGCAAGTACGAGGTTATGGCTTCGGGTCTCCAGCCGTTTCTGCGCGGGACGGCCACGCTCTTCTATCGCGATCTGTCGAGATACCAAGGCGAGCAGGCGATGATTCCGCACGGCGAGGGCACCGAGCAGACTCAGCTGTATGGAGACGTTCACCTTGAGAATGTGGGCGTGACCTTCGATGTACAGGGCGCCCTGCTCGATGTCGTCGACTTCGACGCCACCACGCGCGGCCCCTTTGGTTGGGAAGTCCGCCGCGCCGCCCTGGCACTCCGGGAGGCGCTCTATCTGGGTGGAGTGTCCGAGGAAGGGCTCGATCAGGTCGTGGCGCGCTTTGCCGGAAGCTATGTCCAGACCGTGCTCGATCAGAGCGCGACGACGCCGACCCTTCCGACCGTATTTCGCGAGCCGTCTTCCGCAGCCGGGAAAATCATCACCGAGCTACTGGCCGATGGACGCAAGCGGTACGACTCCCAAGAGGAGCTGACGCAGTACGGCGAGGTCAAAGACGGAGTCCGGACCCTGCTCCGCAACGAAGATCAACAGCCGCTGCCCGAGCCGTGGGCAAGCGACCTGCCAAAGCTCATCGATTCCTACCGTAGCCATCGCCACGCCGGGCGGGGCGACGACCAGCAGTTTGCGCTCTTGGATGCGGTGCAGAAGCTCAACTCGGGCGTGGCCTCGCTTCCCAACCTGCGCTTCTGGGTCTTGCTCAGGGGTGACAGCGCTGCGCCCGATCCGACGACGATGGGGGGGCAGTGGATTCTCGAGTTCAAGGAGGAGCGCGATCCGCCGCTGCCGAGTGCCTGGCTGGGTCGAGGACCGCTGGGCAACAACGGTGAGCGTGTCTATGGTGGTACGCTGCGCCTGCTGGCGAGTCCGACCAGCGAGGCCGACCTGGGTTATGTCTCCTTTGGGGGCGTCTCCTTTCAGGTCCGTCGTGTGCTTCGGGGTCGACGAGATCTCGATGTTGCCAAGCTGTCCGAGCGAGTCTTAAGTGGCCGCTATGGGACTCCTGATCTGTTCGATCTGGCGGTGACCCTGGGGAGACTCCTTGGGGCAGGGCACGCGCGCGCTGGCAGTGCGGCTGATCTCGCAAGAGTCCTCACGGCCCCAGATGGCAGGGCAGACGAGTGGGTGAGCCATTTGATTGGCGAGGCAGCCAGTGACCAACGGCGGCTCCAGCGCGATCTGCTGCTCTTCCAACAAGCACTTGCGCTACGCGGACCCCTGCTGGGTGCGCACAGTCCCTAGGATGCTCATGAAGACGCAAAGAACACTCTGCTCCAACACCTGGGCACTCTTACTCGGCGCAGCTCGCTGCTTCGGAAATCGGTCTGGAGTCTGGCTTGGGATGTGGCTGGGAATCTGGCTGGGCCTTTTGTCCACTTCTTCGCTTGCCCATCCCAATCGGCCAGAGACCGGACTGCCTTACTCGATGGAAGCCATGGCGCTTCTGCCTTCTCCACAAGCCGGCGATCCGGGGCAGCTGCACGGCGCGATCGGTCCGCTGCGACTGGGAGTCCTGGGCGATCTGTTTGCGACCTACCGCTTGGTTTCACGACAAGATCAGCTGTTCCACGACTTCGAGCTGTCCCGCATTCAGCTGTCGGGTTGGCTCAGTTACGAGGAGCTGGCTGGCGTCAACATCACCGTGGATACCGTGCGTTCCTCCGCCAACCGGAGCTACGTGGGAATCGATGGCGATGCGATCCTGCCGCGGCTCAAGTGGGCCTTTGCCGAAACGACTCCTTGGAAGCACTACCTCTCCCTGCGGGCCGGTATCGTTCCGGATCTCCTGCTGCAATATGCCGAGGCTTCTTGGGGCTTCCGGGTGCAAGGTCCGACAGGGCTAGAGCGCGATGGACTGTTCTCTCCTGGTGATCTTGGGGCGAGCATGGAAGTGGCGCTGCCGTGGCAGGTCGGCTCAGTGGCGCTGCAAGTCGGCAACGGAGAAGGAATCACGATGCGCGAACAGAACAACGGCAAGAACATCACCGCAGCGCTGCGGATGGCGATCCTTCGCTCGAGTGCGCCGGATCTGCTGGTCCACTTTCTGTTCCGCGATGGCTCGATTGGTGTGGGCAGTGCGGCGGATCGGCGAGCGAGCGGTGGACTCACCTATGCTTCACGCCGACTCGGAGTCGGCGCCATTGCGACGATGGCGCTTGGTTATCGGGGCCTCGGGGACCGCTGGGCCGGACACCTGAGTACGTGGCTGCGGGGTGAGCTGCCGGCGCGCTTTGCCCTGCTCGGACGGATCGATGCGCTGTGGCCGGATGTCACGCAGCGGGACTCTGTGCAGCTGCGCATGATCGCCGGACTCGCCTACTCACTGCCGGCGCTGGTGCGCCTTGTTGCCAGCTACGAAGGCACGCTGCCGTTCGGGAGTCTGGCCGAGCAGGTTCCTTCGGTCACCGAGCATGCACTCCTGGTCCAAGCCGAGGTACGCCTATGAGCAAGCACTCTTGCCGATGGATTCCTTTTCTTGCTGCGCGGCGCCTCCTCTCTCTGGCAGCGCTCTGTTGCTGCTGGCTTGGCTGCTCGCAGGCCAACAGTGATCCGGCTCCTGACTCGCCCTTCTGGGGAATCGATCTCCAGAGGAGCATGGCGGATCTGGGAAGCAGCGCGGACCTGGCCAAGGCGCCCAAGGATCTGACGGGCGGCATGATGAACGACCAAGGAGGCAGTCCTTCCTCGACGCTGGTCATCAATGAGGTCTTCCCGAGTGGCACCGATGTCAGCACCGATCCCGACTTCATCGAGCTGTTCAACGGGGGCTCTGGACAAGTGAATCTGCGAGGCTACAAAGTTCGGGATCACAACCTGACGTGGGCTGCGCTGCCTGACGATGCAGTCATTCCCGCGGGTGCCTACTACGTGATCAACTGTGATGGCTTGGCGAGCGGCGGACTGCCTGGTGCCCACGTTCCCTTCAAGCTCGGTGGCAGCGGCGACGAAGTCCACCTGGCTTCCCCGGATGGGTCCGAGCTAGACAGCGCCGTGTGGGGCAAAGACACCATCGATGTTCCCAAAGGTCAGTCGCTGGCTCGGATTCCTGATCTTACCGGACCCTTCGCCCTCCTTAGCAAGCCGACACGCGGTAGGCCCAATCTGTAGCCCGGACGACAGGCAGCGCGGCCACTGCTTGACGGCGGAGGGAATCGTCCCCAGGTTCCTTCCAGTGCGAGGTTCCCATGATCGTCGAATGTGGTTCCTGCTCGAAGTCCAATCGTGTTCCGGTGGCGCGTCTTGGTCTGTAGTCGGCCCGAGCTGGGAGCACTGGACCCAGACGCTGGATCTTGCGATGCTAGTAAAGATGTCCTGGGTGCTGCGCGGACTGTGTGTGATGGGGCTTTTGATGGCCATGGGCTGTCGGCCCTCCTTTCCGTGTCCGCCGCGGCACCATCATGTCTATCAGCTCCAGTGTCCGCCCTGTAGCGAGAGTCATCCGTGTGCGTGTGCGGAGGCTTGGACGTGTCAGATTGACGCCGACTATGCCGAGCAGCAGCGGCAGCAGTGGCTCAAGAAGGAAGCCGAGCGGAAGCAAGCCGCCGCTGAAGAGGAGGCCCAGCGCTTGCGAGTAGAAGCGGAGCTACGGAATCGCCAGGCGGCCCTGTCCGCTGAAGCGGCTCGGCTGGCAGAGGAACAGCGTCTTGCCCGCGAGGCCGAGCGGCAGCGGCGGATCAGCGAAGGGATTGCGGCGCCACTTCAGCTTGGTCCATCGCTGTGCGCGCAGCCCTGTCCGGGGGGAATGCCGCGCATCGTGTCCTTTCTGTGTCCGCAGTCTGCTGCCGATGGTACGCGGCTGACCACGGGCCACGAGATCTGTCCGCGGCTGCATCAACCGAGCGAGCAGCGCTGTGCAGTGCAGTGGGAATCCCATGCACAGTGCCTTCCGGTCGAGCCCAAGCGGGCAGCGCACTGTGGCGCCGGTTCGGGGCAGTGCTGCCTTGATGATGGCACCGTGATTCGTCCCTGTGGCCCACTCGCTCGACCTGGCAGGGACTGCATGCCGACCTACTGTGGAAACGGCGGCTTCTGTACGCGCTGTCGGTAACCGCGACACGAAACAGAGGGACTCTCTGCCTCCCTACAGTCCAGAGCCGACGTTCTTCTTGGCGAGCTGGGCGGTGCGGTCATCCCCGAGGGCTTCGGACTCGCGGAGTAGGAATCGGAATACCGCGTTGGCGAGTACCTTTTCGCTGCGTGCGTTCCACAGCCAGCACGCCCAGTTGTTGGCCGGGCGATGCAGAGAGGTCCAGGCCAGCCGTCGCGCCTCTGCTCCCCCGAAGTCTTCGATGCGCTGATAGGAGTCGCGAACCTGGGCCCACTCCCGCCATTCGTCGAGCCACGGCAGCTCGCGCTTATCGGTGGTGCGCTCCTCCAGTTGGTTGGTCGCGGACTCAAACTGATCGAGCAGCTCGGCTCGGACAGCCAGCGACGCCTCGGCCAGCACACTCTTTTGCGGCAGGGCTCCTTCCGGAACCAGCTTGCTCATCGGCACCGCACCATGGCCGAGGTAGCTGCGCAGCGTTGCGACTACCTGGGTACGGAGGTCGCTGTGGGCCTTGTGCTCACTGCCCGGAATCGCCAGCGACAGCGCCCGCGTCATCAGTCGCCGCTCGGTGTCTTTGTCCGCGAGCGCCTGATCCCACAGCTCACCGACGCGCCGTAGCTGCTCGGGCCGGACTGCCTCTGCCTCGGTTCTCCACAGACGACCGAGTGCAGCCAGCGCAAGCTCGAGTCGGGGTCGGTCTGCCATCGCTTCACTGGGCCTTGGCGGCTGGGGTTTGATACTGCCCGTCGCAGGGTGGTCTTGGGCTTTTTCGAGCAGCCACCACAGGTGCTGCTTTTGCGGCGCTCTTAACCACAGCCAATAGAGCCTATCACGAGACGGTGGCTGCTCCTTCGCGGGCAGTTCCTTATCCGGTGGGTCGGGCGCCGGTACGAACACCTGGGCACAGGCGGTCAGAAACTCGATGAGCGGAGTCGCGGGGGCTTGCTGGGCCAGCCGGCGGACCTTCGACCAGTCGCCCAGGCGGACGGCTTCGACCATCAGCAGCTCACTGGCGACCGCCATCGCCCAGTCCGGCTTGACCGTCGGATCAACGCTATCGAGACAGCGGAGCAGCGGCACCACCGCCTTCAGCCCTTCGCGACGGGCCAACGACAGGGCTGCTGCCACCAGCGTCGCGGCACCACCGGGGAGCTTCTTCTGCCGCTCGGCCAGAAACTCTTCGTCGGCGCGTGGATCGTGATGCAGCGGCGCGCGCAGCAGGGCCAGGTTGGCATAGAGCAGCGCCTGCCCACGGCGATCTGGACTCGACCACAGACCGAGCAGCGCCGCGCGATAGGTCCACTTGACCCAGCCGCGCGGCAGAAAGACCTCGTCGACCAGCAGCATGGGCCGGAGCAACACCGACGCGAGCACAAGCGGAATCAGCAGCCACTGCACCGTCCCGTGCGCAAGCTGTCCGAGGGCATACACCAAGCTGCCGATCGTCAGCAGCCAGCCAGCCAGTTGGATCGACATCCGCAGCTCAGACTTGGCGCGCAGACCCTCTTCATCGTCTCGCCACAGCTTGCGGAGTAGGAGCGCGACCAGAATCCCGAGGACGAGCAGGGTCACTTCTTGGCTCCGAAGCCCAAGGCCGACGGTGCATCGGGCCAAGGTCCGGGGCCGCCTGCGTCATCCGCCGGATCGCTCGTACTTGGTTCCATACTCAGCGGCTCGGCGGGGAGCTGCGCCCACAGCTCGTGGAGCAGCCGCTTGTGGGGATCGCGCAGCTCGGCCATCGCCTGACGGACCAGCTCCGGCGAGCGCTCGGCCTCACCGAGTGGCGTCGGGTACTTTTTCGCCGACGGTAGCCCGATCTCCAGCATCCCGAGCAGCTTCTGCCCTTCGCGCTCCAGCTCCGCCCGTGTGCAGTCGGGTCTGACCCCGAGGACATAAAACGGATTTTCGACAAAGCGCTCACGGCTCATGACCGCACCATGATAGCCGCTGCCGTGCTAGGAATCGACGCCAGGCCATGGAACCAGAACTGCCCTCGGATGCCGCACCCGACCGTGACCCCAGCGCCGCCGCCAGCCAGGCTCCGCCCGCGGATGTGCAGTTTGAAGTGCCGTCGCTTCTTCCCTTGTGGCTGATCCTCGGGGCGTGGGCGTTGTTTTGGTCGGCGCTGGCACTGTGGCCCGCGCTCCAGCAGGGGGCGAGCTGGTCAAGCCGCTATGACTGGCGCTACTTCGAGACCATGAGCGAGCTGGCCCGGCGCACGGTGCTCTGGTATCACGAGCTGCCGCTGTGGAATCCGTACTCGTGTGGCGGCGAGGTCGGTCTCGCCAATCCGCAGTCGCTCGAAGCGGCGCCGACCTTTGTGCTGGTGCTGCTGTTTGGCACCCCGTGGGGCTTCAAGCTCTCGATGCTGGTCTATCTGGCGCTCGGCATCTTTGGCACAGCGCTGCTCGCCAAGCGCCTCGACATGGGCTGGACCGGCGCGGTGGTGGCTGGCACGAGCTTCGGTCTGTCGGGTTATATGGCGCTGCACCTTTCCGTCGGTCACATCAACTTCGCGGGCGTGTCGCTGCTGCCGCTTTTGCTCTACTGCTTTCTGCGCACGGTCAACGAGTGGCGCTGGCTCATCTGGAGCGGCGCGGTGGCGGGCTGGATTGCTTGCCTCGGCGGCACCTTCACACCGGCGATGGCGGGCGAGCTGCTGGTGATGTGGGCGACCGCGCTGGCTTTTCGACCGCTGCGCTACGAGAGTCGCTATGGCTCGCAGCTGCGCGCCGGGCTGCGCCTCTATGTGATGCTGCTCGCGGTGGCGCTGGCGGCGCTCTGTCTGTCGGCGTTTCGGATGCTGCCGACGCTGGAGTTTATCTTCGATCACCCGCGACCGCTGTTTCGACGGGCGCCCGACATGACCACGCTCAAGCAGATCGTGTTTGATCTGTTTGCGTGGCGCGACTTCGGGCCGCTCGCCCAGCGCAAGTACTGGTCCCATGAGTACACCGCCCGCATGCCCAACGTGATCCTGCCGCTTTTGGTGGCGCCGATCGCCGCGTGGCTGCTGCGCGAGGGCAGGGCGCGCGAAGGCCGTCCGACGCTGATCGGGCGACTGGTGGCGCTGGCGACGATCTCGCTGCTGCTGGCGCTTGGTAACTTCTCAGCGCTTTCGCCCTGGTCGCTGCTCCAGAAAATGCCGGTACTGAGGGATCTGCGGGTGCCGTCGCGACACTTGGTGCTGGCGGTGCTGTGGCTGTCTCTGCTCGGGGGACTTGGTGCCGACTGGATGATGTCGCAGCTGCGGCGACGAACAGCCAAGCGGCTGCCGCCGTTTCTTTTGGCCAGTACGCTGTGCCTGGTTACCGCGATTGATGCGGTCTTGTTTATGCAGCACAGCTTCGCCGGGGTCTTTACCGTCGGGTTGGTTCTGCCGAGCGAGCCGGTACCGTTCTTCCACGTTCAAGGTCACTGGAGCCAGATGCGTGAGCTGGAGATGCAAGGCCACGGGGTCATGGGCTGCGACGAAGAAGCACCGCTTCAGCGGGCCGAAAAGCTGGTGCTCGGCGATGTTCCGCAGGCGTGGCTGGCCGATCCGGCGACGGGTCGACTCTTGCAGTCTCACTACACGCCCAATCGCCGCGAGCTGACCATCGAGACGCTCCAGCCGGGGGCGCGGCTCCTGCTAAACTCCAACTGGAATGAGCACTGGCATGCGTTGCCCAAGACGGTCCAGGTCGTCAAAGATCACGGTCAGCTGGCCCTCGATCTGTCGGCGTTACCGCTCGGTCAGCATCGGGTGGCGGCGTATTATCGACCGCGCTCGTTCTTGCTTGGGGTGCTGCTGTCAGCTCTGTCGTGGCTGATTGGGCTGCTGTGGTGGCGACGCTCGAGGTAGCGGGCGAGCAGCGGCAGGGTCAGCGCAAGTCGTTCCCCGCAGCGACGCTGACAGAGGATCTGGAACTGGCTGGCCGTCTCATCGTCCCCAAGCTGCTCGAAGCCCCATGCGCATAGGCCGAGCAGGGCCGGGGCATGCTCGGTGTCGATCGCCAGCTGCGCCCGTTCCCACAGCGCGCCATCGAGAAAGGGAATCTGCCCATCGCCGAGCGCCAGGTACAGCTCGGTCAGGTAGAAGTGGGCGCGGAGATAGTCGCCGCTTGGCACGCTCGACTGCCCAAGAAACTGACGACGCGCCTCGGCCTGATTCCCAAGCGAGACCAGCGCGCGGACTTCTTGGTAGCGGGCCAGCTCGCGAAACTGCGGCTGCGGGGGATATTCCCCCTCGAACAGCGCCGCTGCCTGGCGAGCCTGAAACAGCGCCACCGCATGATTGCCGCGATGACTGGCCACGGTCGACAGGCGCAGGTGCGCATGGCCGCGCACCGCTTCGCTGCCCCACGGTGGACGCAGGCAGCGCAAGAGCAGCAGCTCGGCCTCATCAAGTCGACGGACATGAATGAGCTGCGAGGCCTGCTCGAGCCAGCGCGTGACCAGAAGCCCATGACCCCACGCCGCCGTCCCGACCAGGCTGAGCGCCAGCACCAGCGGATCGCCTGAGAGGAGCGAGCAGACACCGATTCCGGACAAAATACTGAGCGCCCCGTAGACCGCTGCCCGCCCCGCATAGCGACGCAGCGGCGAGATCACGGCCCCTTGGGTATCGATCGCCACCAGCGATCGTTCCTCGGCAGAGTGGTCGCCCGAAGCCAGCTTGCGCGCAAGTTGCAGGGTGACCGCCATCGCTCGGAGTATCCCCTATGCTGCCGACTCAGCGGCGGTGCGGTTCTTGATCATCCACCTCCACAGCGGCGGCATGATCCGGCCCAGCGGCTCGTTGTCCAGACGGTCGAGCGACTCGCGCAGAAGGTGCCATGCCATGTCCTGATCGGGCGTGCGGCCCTGGGTATACGCCCACGCGCACAGCGCCAGCAGCGCCGACGAGGCAGTAATCTTCAGCGCCCGCTCGGCCCGTTCCCACAGCTCACTCGGCGGCGGCGGGGCTTCCGCGGCGCAGAATCGTATATACAGCTCGGTCGTCCAGTACTTGAGCAGCAGGTAGTCGCCTTGCTGCGTGGTCTGCATCGTCGTCAGCCGCTCGCGGGCTTCATCGGTACGGCCCAGGTTGCACAGCGCAATCACCTCGCCGTACTGACACGAGCGGAGGTGCGGACTCTTCCGCCAAGACTCCTGATACAGCCCAATCGCGCTCCGGAGCTGGGTCAGCGCTTCGCTGTGATCGCCCCGCCTGGTCGCTACCGCCCCAAGGTTGTGATGAACCAGCGCCCGCAGCCGTCGCCCCATCATCCGTCGCCGCAGAAGCTGTCGCAGAATCGCCTCGGCCTCATCCAGTCGATCGTGCGAGGACAGAAGCGCCGCCTGGTTGATCCGCCTTGTCACCAGCAGGTTGCGTCCCACCAGCGAGCCAAAGATGAGCGGAAAGGCCAGCCCCAGCACGCCCCACAAATAGGTATACAGGATACTGCCACCGACGAGAATGGTCGTCAGCATGGCATAGGAGGCCGCCTGCATCATGCGGTACTGCGTAGGTGGTCTCACGCGCCCTTGGCTGTCGATGTAGACGAAGGTTCGCGGCCCTGCCTCTTCGAGCGTGCGCGCCAGCTGCATCGTCGGGACATCGCGCGCCGGTCGCTCAATCGCCAGGTCCACCGCGTGCAGCAGCTCGGCGGGCATGTGCTCGGGTTCAAGGCTTGGCTCCGATGCTGCTGGCCCCGGCGGACTCGATTTGTCACCAGGCCCAGAGACCAGCTCGCCATCGACAATCGACTCTTGGGCGCTCGCCCCTACCCCTGCCCCGACCCGTGCCGACTGCTCGGCCATCTTCGGATCTGGGTTCGGGGAAGCGCTCAGCTTTGCCACTGTCTTTAGCCTATCACGCCTGCGCAGACGTTTTCGCCGCTCCCGTTTGCTGCCAGGCGCGAAACCAAGTACCCTCGGCTCCCGGAGGTCACCACAAGCAGCATGCCTACCCCCACTTGGTCCTCGAGCCAGCTGACTGCGTACGGAGTCGCCGGACTCGTCACCAGCGCGCTCGTTGGTTATTTTGCGTGGGCGCTGCCGGATGCTCTTCACCGAGGACGCGAAGGAATCCGCCGCACCCGCGAGGCGCCGTGTCAGGTGCTCCGGCCTACGCCGCAGAGTCCAGTGCTCGGACGACTGCCGCAGCCGGCTCCGGACTTTGTGCTCAAGACCCACGACGGCCAGGATGTGAAGCTGTCCTCGCTGCGCGGGCGGGTGGTGCTGCTCAACTTCTGGGCGACCTGGTGCCCGACCTGCGCGGTTGAGGAGCCTTCGCTGGAGCGGCTGGCGACTTCGCTGAAGGACAAGCCCTTTTCGCTGCTGGCCGTGAGTGTCGATGAGAACTGGGACTTGGTGCGACAGCACTTTGCCCAGGGCTCGGCGATGACGGTGCTGCTCGATAAGGAACGGAAGGTTCCGCAGGCCTATGGGACAGAGAAGTTTCCAGAGTCCTTCTTGATCGATAGGGAGGGCAGAGTTCGATATTTTGTCGTCAGCGAACGGCAGCTCTGGCACTCCGAAGAAGTAAAGACCTGCATTCAGGCGCTGATCGATGAATAGTCTTTACCCTCCTCGAGCTGGGGAAGAAACGCGCTGAGACTTTTGCTCGGCTGCGCCTTTGCTGGTTTGCTGGGCTTTGCCTTCGCTGGACAGCTTGCGGTGTGCGGGCTAGGGTGGGCCGCATGCACTTGGTTCGCTCTCAGCTGATCGGCAGGATGGAGATGCTGCAGGACTTGTTGCCGGCGGCTAAGGAGCGGCTGGTTGATGCTCGAGCGGTTTTGACTCATGGGAGTCCAACGGGCAGCGTCTATCTGGCTGGTTATTCTGTGGAGATGGTTCTGAAGCATGCGGCGCTGCGAGTAGATCGTGTTTCGCTGACCGCTCCTCCCAAGGCTGCTGCTGCTGTGACTCGTGCTCGGTTGAAAGCAGAAGTTGGTGAGGTCGAACCCGAGCACTATCACAGCCTCAGATTTTGGGCCTTGATACTGCGGGCAGCATGGCGAAGTCGACGAGGTGTTGTTCCTGAGATCGTGAATGAAGCGGTATCGAAGGCGGAGAGGTTATATCAAGGCTGGATGGTTGATATGCGTTATCGGTCAATGATGATTGCTCCGAAAGATGCAATGGAATTTTTTAGACATGCCAGCTGGTTCGTCAGCCATGCTGCGGAACTCGCCAGAGAGAGGTAACGCTCGATGCCCGTGATCAAGAAAAAGTCGTCCGATCGCAGAGCAGGCGACGCTGCGTATCAAGAGCTGAAGAAAGCGCTTATCGCCGAGTGGCGAGGCCAGCCGAGCCCCTATCAATATCCGAAGCCGGAGATCATCGAGGAAGAAGACCAGTCTGATCGAATCGAATCGGTCTATGTGGTCTGGGATGCCCTGGCCAAGCTCGATGACCAAACGCGTTCTGAGCTGATCGTGGAGGCATTCCGCGAAGTCAAAGGCGAAGACAAGATTGGCGGCTTGATGTTGGCCATGGGTTTGACCTCCAACGAGCGAGCGCGCTTTTCTCTCTAGCCTTTCTGAAGCAAGCACTTTCGTTATCGTGGCTTCCTCTCGGGGCCAGCGATTCCTTGGGAAGTGGTTCCGGAAGGACTCGGACCAAGGCGACGGCTCGTGAAGAGTGGTTCCGGAAGGACTCGGACCAAGGCGACGGCTCGTGAAGAGTGGTTCCGGAAGGACTCGGAAGTAGGCGACGGCTCGTGAAGAGTGGTTCCGGAAGAGCTTTTGGATAGGTGATGGCTTGGTGGCAGTGGTTCCGGAAGAGCTTTGGACGGAAAAAAGAAGGGCGGGTGGGGTTGACTGGTTGGGGGCGGGACTTATGGTCGGGCGATGACGAAAACGGCTGGTTTGAGCTTTGATGCTTCTGGGTATGTGCGGGCTCCGGTGGTGAACATTGCGAGTGGGATCGCCTTGGGGCAGGCGCTGCTGGCGGTGGCTCCGGGGGGATTTGCGGGGCCGCTGAAGAAGTCGCGACAGCGGCTGAAACAGGCGGTGGAGGCGGCGCAGTCGGCTTGGGCGGACAAGCAGCGGCAGGGCAGCAGCAGCCAGACGCTCTCCTTTGAGGAAAAGCGGACGATCGATCAGGCTGCGGATCACGGCTGGGCGGCGCTGCGGATGCGGCTCGAGGCGTACAGTCTGCTGCCCGAAGACCGCTCGAAGGCGCGCAAGGCCCGACGGCTGCTTCAGCTCTTGTTTGCGGAAGGAACGGAGTTTCTGAAGTGGCGCTTTGCCGAGCAGTTTGCGGCCATGGATACCCTGCTCAAGCGGATTGATGATGAGGGGCTGGCGGCGGATCTCGATGAGGTCTGTGGCCCGGAGTTTCTGGCCTATCTGCGCGAGCTGCACCCGGTCTATCGCAACATGCTGCACAAGCGGCCAGCCGTGACGGTGGAGTCGGAGCTACATCTGGGCGAACAGGTCCGCAGCCTAGCCGCCGCGATTGCCGACTACGCCCTCAAGGTCTCGGCCCAGGTCGAGCACGATGACGACCAGACCATCTCGCTTGCCAAGACCCTGCTCGCCCCCATCGACGACCTACGAGAATCCCAAGCCCGCCCCGAAACCAGCAAACCCAGCCCTCCCACTCCCGAACCACTCCCGACGTAAACTGAGTCCACCACGAAACCAATAAGTTGAGTTCCGAGCGTGGGGGCGACCGGAGAGCTTTTTTCGGACCGCTCGCGGGACGGAAAAAGTCTCGTAGGGTAGCGCGGCAGTCCCCGACACGTAGTGTGGGGGAGGGCCCCACGCGAAACGTACTTGCAGAGGTTCGACCGCTGGGCGGGGGGTTTGAATTAGACTGGCGACATCATGATTCTTCACCTCCCCAACCTGACGCTGCGGCCCTTTTTGAAGACGGATGTCGAGTCGATTGCGCGCTACGCCAACAATCGGCGGATCTGGCAGAACCTCCGCGATCAGTTTCCCCACCCCTATACCGGGCTGGACGCCGAGCGCTGGATCGAGCACGCCAGTGGGCTGCCCGAGCCGCAGGGGGTCTTCGCGATTGTCGTCGATGAGCTGGCGGTGGGCGGGATTGGCGTGCATCGGCTCGACAAAGATCCGGTCTATCGCGATACCGCCGAGATTGGCTACTGGCTGGCCGAGCCGTACTGGGGACGGGGGCTGATGACCCAGGCGGTGCGGGCGGTGACGCAGCATGCCTTTGAGCACCTGGGGCTGTTTCGCGTTGAGGCGGGTGTCTTTGGCTGGAATGTCTCGTCGGCGCGGGTGCTCGGGAAGGCCGGCTATCAGTACGAGGGGCGGCTGCGCAAGCAGGTCTTCAAAGATGGTCAGCGCTGCGACGTGCTCCAGTATTCGCGCCTGCGCACGGATGAGGTAGAGTAGGCGCCCCATGAAAACCGCGCCTCCTCCAACTGCTGCGCCGTCTGATTCCAGCCAAGCTGCGCCCACTGCGAGTGACAACAGTGACCTCGAAGGACAGATGCGAGAGCGTCGTCGCGTGGTCGAGAGCCTGCGCTCGCAGGGCGTAAATCCCTTTGCCAACGATGCCCGTCCGAGCCATCAGATCTTCGAGCTGCCGGCGGCACGGGCCGAGGAAGTCGCCAGCCTGCCGCTCGAGCCCGAGCTGACCGCCGCGGCCCAGAGCTACTCGGTGGCGGGGCGACTGCTCCAGGTCAACGAGATGGGCAAGGCCAAGTTCCTGTTCATCCGGGGGGATCGCGGGGCGATGCTCCAGCTCTATCTCAAGGCCGACTCGGCGGAGGCGTTTGCGCTGTCAAATAGCCTTCAGCTGGGCGACTTCGTGCTGGCATCGGGACGGCTGTTTCGGACCCGCAAGGACAAGCGAGCGCTGCGCGTCGAGTCGCTGCGGCTGCTCAGCAAGGCGATTCGGCCTCTGCCGGGCAAGGCGCTGCAAGAGGGACCGAAGGTGGCCGACGAAGACTGGCGGTATCGGCAGCGCTACGCCGACATGATCGTCCATCCCGAGGTTGCCGAGGTGTTCCGCAAGCGGGCGCTCATCGTGCGCGAGATTCGCCGCTTCTTCGACGAGCGTCACTATGTCGAGTGCGATACCCGGATGCTGCTCTCGACCAATGGCGGGGCGGCGGCCAAGCCGTTTCGGACCCACCACAACGCGCTCGATCTCGACCTGTATCTGCGGATTGCCACTGAGCTGGATCTCAAGCGCCTGGTCGTCGGTGGACTCGATCGCGTCTACGAGATTGGCCGCATCTTCCGCAACGAGGGTCTGTCGCGCTTCCACAACCCCGAGTTCACCTCGATTGAGTTTTACGAGGCGTACGCCACCTACGAGAACCTGATGGACCTGACCGAGGAGCTGCTCGAGCGGCTCTGCATGGCGGTCCATGGCGAAGCGACGATCGACTATCAGGAGCACAAGGGCGTGCGGCTGGCCCGGCCCTTCCGTCGCGCCACGATGCGGCAGCTCGTCAAAGAGGCCCGCCCGGATGCACCGATTGCCGACGGTCCTTGCAGCGATGCCGAGTTTGCGGCGCTGCCGGGCTATGCCAAGTCGCGGCTCGGCGACAAAGCACCCACCGGCTATGGTCATGCGCTGGTCGCTCTGTTCGAGGAGTATGTCGAGAAGTCCTTGGTCCAGCCGACCTTTGTCTGTGAGTTCCCGACCGAGGTATCGCCGCTGTCGCGCAAGAACGATCGCGACCCGCGCTTCGTGGACCGCTTCGAGCTGTTTGTGATCGGCAAGGAGCTGGCCAATGCGTTCTCGGAGCTAAATGATCCCGATGACCAGCGCGCGCGCTTTGCCGAGCAGGTCAGCGCCAAAGCCGGCGGTGACCAAGAGGCGATGGACTACGACGAGGACTTCTGTCGCGCGCTCGAGTACGGCATGCCGCCGACCGCCGGCGAAGGCATCGGCATCGATCGTCTGGTCATGCTTCTTACCAACAGCGCCTCGATTCGCGACGTGATCCCGTTCCCACAGCTCAGGCCGGAAGTGGCGTCCGAGGCGGTGCTGGCGGGCCAGGGCGAAGCCAAGTGAAGCTGTCGTTCGAGCTGCTCGTCGCGGCGCGGTATCTGCGGGCGGATCGGCCTCCGGGGGCGCTCGATCACCTGCGCTGGGCGACGCTCGGCCTGATTGTGGTGACCGCGTCGGTGTTCGCTGGCGATCAGCTGGTCGAGTACCTGCTGCGCGATCACCTGTCCGAGACGCTGTGGAACCTGCGCTCGCCGCTGCGGGGCGCCAAGTACATCACGGTGCTGGTGACGGTGCTGGTCGGCTTCTTCATCGAGCTGATTCGCCGGCTGACCATCTTTACGACCATCTCGACCTTTGGGCTGTTTCTGGGAACGGGCGCGCTGGTGACGGTGCTTACGGTGATGTCGGGCTTTGAGCAGGATCTCAAGACCAAGATCCTCGGCACGCACGCGCACATGGTGGTGACGACGCCGGATCGGCCCTTTAACGATTACCGCGAGGCACTGCGCAAGGTCGACAAGATCCCCGGCGTAATCGGTGCATCGCCCTATCTGTCGAGCGAGGTCATGATCGCCAGTCAGTCGAACCAGGCCGGCGTGATCATCAAGGGCATCGATCCCGAGACGGTGGGCAAGGTCACGGAGCTGGTCAAGAACACCGAGGCGGGCTCGCTCGATCACCTGCTCCATCCCGACCAGATGGTGAGGCAGCCGAGCACTCGCAAGCTGACGGGTCCACTCGGAGACGTGGCGAGCGTCGATGGTGGCGTCGATGGTGTAGATGGTGGTGTTGGCAGTGCAGATGGTGGCGTCGGCACTCCAGATGGTGGGACGGACCGTCTGGCTCTGGGCGAGCTGGTGGGAGCGCCGCCCAAGCCGAAGATTCAGCCGCCGCGCAAGGTGCTGCCGGGTCTGGCGATCGGTCGCGAGCTGGCCCGCAACCTGCGGGTCTTCGTCGGCGAAGATGTCAGCTTGGTGTCGCCGATGGGGGACGTGGGCCCGGTGGGTCCGATTCCCAAGAGCAAGCCGCATCGCATCGCCGCGGTGTTCTTCTCGGGGATGTACGAGTACGACAGCAAGTACGCCTATATGAACCTGCCGGCGGCGCAGAAGTTCCTGGGGCTCGAGGATGAAGTGACCGGGCTAGAGCTCAAGCTCCAGAACCCCGAGGCGACGGAAGTGGTGACGGCGCAGCTGCGGGCGGCGCTCGGCAAGGACTTTCTGGTGCAGGACTGGCAGGAACTCAATCGCAGTCTGTTTGCGGCGCTCAAGCTGGAAAAGATCGCGATGTTCATTGCCCTGAGCTTCATCATCCTCGTCGCGGCGTTCTCGATTGTCTCGAACGGCATCATGCTGGTGATGGAGAAGGGCAAAGAGGTCGCGATCCTCAAGTCGATGGGCGCGTCGGATCGGGCGGTGCTGCGGATTTTCGTGCTGCTCGGCGCGTATATGGGGACGGTGGGCACGACGGCGGGGGTGCTGACGGGGTTGGCGACCTGCTGGGTGTTTGATCGCTTTGGGCTGCCGCTCGATACCGACGTCTACTACATCACCAAGCTGCCGGTGAAGGTCAGCCCTGGCGAGCTGTCGTCGGTGCTCTTGGCGTCGCTTACGCTAACGCTGCTCGCGACCTTGTATCCGGCGTGGCAGGCGGCGCGACTGCGGCCCGTGGAAGCGCTGCGCTAGGTGACGACGGCGCGACGGTGGCTCTGTACAGCGGCGCCGAGCTATGGACTACTTGGTAAGAGGTGTCTGATGAGAAAAGCTCTGCTCGTGTCCGCGCTGCTGCTCGTGGGCTGTACCCACCACATTCGCGTTGAGAATCCGTTTTACCGTCCCACCGATGTCCATCGTCGCTGGGTACACGGCTGGCTGTTCAACCTAATCGGCAGCTACGCCAACACGACGGAGATGTGCGGCAATCGACCGGTCGCCGTCGTCGATACCAAGAAGAGCTTTGGCAATCACCTGATCAGCTGGCTGACGCTCGGCATCTATACGCCGATGCACCTGACGGTGGTCTGTGGCGAGCCGACGCAAGGTGGCTATCCGGGTGGACCGGGGATGATGCAGCCGCACTACCAGCCTGGCTATCAGGGCGCACCGGCGTATCAGCCGCCGGTGTATCAGCCGCCGGTGTATCAGCCCGCGCCGGCGTATCAGCCGCAGCAAGGCTATCCGCAGCCGGTCTACACGACGCCGCCACCGGGCTATCGCTAACGACGAGAGCTGGGGGCGCTACCGTGCTGCTTGGCGCAGACGGCGGATGAGGTCGGCCTGACCGTCGGCGTGATACGAGGAGCGGACGAGCGGGCCGGACTCGACGTGGGGGATGCCGAGCGCGAGCGCTTCTTGGCGAAGCTGCGCAAACTCGTCGGGGGTGACGTAGCACTGGAGCGGCAGGTGTGACTTCGAGGGGCGCAGGTACTGGCCGAGCGTCACGATGTCGATGCCGAGCCCGGCCAGCTCGCGCAGCACCTCCCGCACTTCGTCAAGCTCTTCACCGAGGCCGAGCATCAAGCCGGTCTTGGTAACGGCGCCGCGCGACTTGGCGTGGGCAAGGATCTGGTAGCTGCGCGGATAGCTCGCCTGCACCCGCACCTGGCGCGACAGCCGTGGCACGGTCTCGAGGTTGTGGGCAAAGACGTCGGGACCCGCCGCTAGCACGGTGTCAACGTCGGCAGTATTGCCCTTGAAGTCGCCGGTCAGCACTTCGAGCGTCATCTGGCCGCAGTGCTCGCGGACCTGGCGAATCGTCTCGGCCCAGTGCGCAGCGCCACCGTCCTTGAGGTCATCGCGATCGACGCAGGTAATCACCGTGTGACGCAAGCCCAGCTCTTTGAGCGCCAGCGCGACCCGGCGTGGCTCGTCAGGATCAGGCGGCAGCGGTCGTCCGGTCGGGACATCGCAGAACTGACACGAGCGGGTGCAGATGTTGCCAAGAATCATGATGGTCAGCGCGCGCCGGCTCCAGCACTCGCCGATGTTGGGACAGCTGGCCGACTCGCAGACCGTGTGCAGCCGCTGGCCCTGGACCAGCTCGCGGACCTCGAAGAAGGTCTTTCCCGACGGCAGCCGCGCTTTGATCCAGGCTGGATGACGAGGCCGTGGCTCATTGGCTGGCTCGCTGGTCGGCTCGCTGGTCGGCTCGCTGATTGGGCGGCTGTTGCCGAGGACCGGCAGATGCCGGAGCGCTTGGGGTGTGCTGTCCATTACAGGTCGATGGCCTCACCGAAGGCTGCCTCAAATGCACCCTTCATGATCTCGCCATAGGTTGGATGCGGCAGCACGGTGTGAAGCACCTCGGTCGCGGTCAGCTCGGCACTGCGCGCGAGGCACAGCGCTGAGATCATGTCGCTGGCGGTGCCGCCGAGGATGTGTGCGCCCAGGATTTCGCCGGTGGCGTCATCTAGCACGACCTTGACCAGGCCCTCGGTCTCGCCGGTCGCTTGCGCCTTGCCCGACGCGCGGAACGGGAACTTGCCGATCTTCACGTTGCGGCCCTCGGCGCGGGCTTTCTGCTCGGTCAGGCCCATCGAGCCAACCTCGGGACGGCAGAAGGTCGCTCCCGGCATGCTGCTCAGGTCGACGCGGCGAATCTCACGCTCGGGAACGCCGGCAAACTTTTCGACGCAGGCGATGCCCTCCGCCGAGGCTTTGTGAGCGAGCAAGGGGCCGCCGATGCAGTCGCCGATGGCGTAGAAGCCGGGCTCTGGCTGGCCGCTTGTGTCGAGCAGGCGATACCACTCGTCGACGGCCAGGAAGCCGCGGTCGATCTTCAGGCCAGCGCTTGCCGCCCCGATCGAGTCGAGATTGCCGCTGACGCCGACTGCCGACAGCACCTTGTCGACGTGTACTTCCTGGGTCTGGCCACTTGCGTCGGTGAAGCGGACCTTTTGCTGGCCAGAGGCCGACTCGCAGCCGGCGAAGCGAGCGCCGACGTGGATGCGGATGCCCTGCTTGGTCAGCTCACGACGCAGCTGCTCGGAGATCTCGCTGTCCTCGACAGGCAGGATCTGCGGCAGCGCTTCGAGGACCGTGACCGCCGTGCCGATGGCGTTGTAGAAATAGGCAAACTCGATCCCAATCGCACCGGCGCCGACGACCAGCAGCGACTTGGGCTGACTCGGCAGGTTCATCGCCTCGAAGTAGGTCAGGATGTCCTTGCCGTCGGGAGTAAGGCCAGGGATGGTCTTCGGCTTGGCGCCCACCGCGAGGATGATGTGCGGCGCGACCAGATCCTTTCCGTCGACCAGCAGGCGCAGCATGCCACCCTCGCGGCGCAGCGTCGCGGTCTTGTCGAGGTGCTCGATGTTGTTCTTTTTGAATAGCAGCCCGACGCCCCGCTTCTGATTGTCGGCGACCTTGCGGCTGTGGGCGATCGCCGCACCGTAGTCGAAGCGCAGACGGTCGGCGACGATGCCGAGCGTGGCGCCCTTCTTCAGGCCGGAGAACAGCTCCGCCGAGTGGAGCAGGGCCTTGGTCGGGATGCAGCCCCAGTTGGCGCAGATGCCACCGAGGTGGGCTCGCTCGACGACGACCACGCGCTTGCCAAGCTGTGCCGCGCGAATCGCTGCGACGTAGCCACCAGGGCCACCACCGACGACCACGACCTCTGGGCCCGCACCGGGCGGGGACTGGCTGAGCTTCTTTTCCATCACAGCACCAGCAGCATCGGCTCGCGCAGACCCTCGACCACCTTGGCGAGCAGCTGCGCACCGAGCGCTCCGTCGACGATTCGGTGATCACAAGAGAGCGTCAGCGTCAGCCGCCGCCGGACCTCGATGTGATCTTTGCCGTCACGCTCGATCACCACCGCGCGCTTTTCGACCTGACCGACGGCGAGAATGCCACTCTCGGGCGGATTGATGATCGCGTAGAACTCGCGAATCCCGTACATGCCCAGGTTGGTCAGGCTGAAGGTGCCGCCGGTGTACTCCTCGGGACGGAGCTTCTTGTCGCGGCCTCGCTGGGCCAGCTCGCGGACCTCGCGGGCAATCGCCCCAAGGGACTTCTGGTCGGCGCCTCGCACCACCGGCGTAATCAGACCGTCTTCGAGGGCCACCGCCACGCTGACGTCAACGCGACGATGGGCAATCGCGTTTTGACCGTCGGGGGCAATCGACATATTGGCGCGGGGAACCAGCCGCAGGGCACGCGCCAGCGACTTCAGGATCAGGTCGTTGACCGATACCTTGTCGCCGCCCGCTGCCGTGCTGGCCTGGTTGAGCTGCTCGCGGAAGCTCATCGCCGCTTCCATGTCCACCTCGCTGGTCAGGTAGAAGTGGGGCACGGTCTGCTTGGCCTCGATGAGACGCTTGGCCGCGGTGCGCCGAATCATCGAAAGAGGCTGTAGCTCATCACCGGCCAGCAAGCTCGGGGCTGCCGTCGGAGCAGGGGCCGCCGAAGCTGCCAGCTGCGCCGTCTGCTTGGGAGCCGACTCGACGTCGCGCTTGACGATGCGACCGCCTGGGCCCGAGCCCTTGAGCACGCGCAGATCAATTCCTGTTTCCGCCGCCAGCCGTCGCGCCAGCGGTGAGGCGAGCAGGCGTCCCGTCGGGGCAGCAGAGGCTTGAGCTACCTGTGCGGTCGGGGCTGCTGGAGTTTGAGTCGCTGGAGCGGCTGGAACTGGCGCCTCGGCTGGAGCGGCTGCCACGGGCTCTGCTGCTGGCTTGGCGGTCGTCGCAGGTGCCGCTTGGGTTTCCTTGAGCAGAGCCGTGAAGTCTTCGCCCTTGGCACCCAGGATCGCGACCGGCGCCCCGAGCTTGATGGTCTGTCCCGGCGCAGCCAAAATTTTGAGCAGATATCCCTCGTCTTCGAGAGGGAAGTCCATGTTGGCCTTGTCGGTCTCAACCTCGGCGACGACATCACCGGGGGCGATCTTGTCGCCTTCTTGTTTCAGCCACTTGACCACCACGCCCTCTTCCATCGTCGGGGACAGGCGCGGCATCGAGATGAGAGTTGCCATGCTGTGTAGTTCTCTCCGCAGCGGATGCGGTCTTTCTGGAGTCGTTATTCGAGGGTGCGCTTCACCGCGGCCACCACCCGCGCCACGTCGGGCAGCACGATGGCTTCGAGGTTGAGCGCATATGGAACCGGCACGTCTTCGCTGCTGACCCGCTCAATCGGAGCGTCGAGGTCATCGAAGCAGTGCTTCTGCACGCGATACGCGATCTCGCCAGCAAAGCTGGAGTGCGGCGTCGCTTCCTGCACGATGACAAGGCGGTTGGTCTTGCGCACCGACGAAAAAATCAGCTCATCGTCGAGCGGTCGGAGCGTCCGCGGGTCCACCACCTCGACCTCGATGCCTTCCTTGGCGAGCTGCGTGGCGGCTTGGAGCGCCAGACCGACCATCTTCGAGTACGCGACGATGGTGCAGTCCTTGCCGGGGCGCTTGATGTCGCCCTTGCCGAGCGGAATCAGGTACTCGCCCTCGGGAACCTCGCCGGTCTCGCCGTACAGCAGCTCCGCTTCGATGAAGATCACCGGGTCATCGTCGCGAATCGCGGTCTTGAGCAGGCCCTTGGCATCCGCCGGCGTCGACGGCATCACGACCTTGAGGCCCGGCACGTTGGTGTACATCGCCTCAAATGAGCTTGAGTGCTGCGCGCCGAGCTGATGCGCCGCCCCGCCCGCGCCGCGAATCACCATCGGCACCTTGAACTGACCGGCGGACATCTGATGAATCTTGGCCGCGCCGTTGATGATCTGGTCGATCGCCACCAGCGAAAAGTTAAACGTCATAAGCTCGACGATTGGCCGCAGACCAACCATTGCTGCACCGACGCCAATGCCGACGAAGCCGCACTCCGCGATGGGGGTATCGATGACGCGCTTCTCACCGAAGCGGGCGAGCATCCCTTGCGACACCTTGTAGGCGCCGTTGTAGTAACCGACTTCCTCGCCCATCAGCAGCACGTTTGGGTCGCGCTGCATCTCCTCACTCATCGCTTGGTTGAGCGCCTCGCGAAACGACATCTTTGGCATCGCCTGTGATCTCTCCTCAGTGGCTCGGGCGAGCATATCAAATGGTGAGCCCCTCGAGCGCGCTGTTCGTGCGCGACCAACTAGTGATATCCTGGAGTCGCGTACTATCTGGCCATGTCTATCGCTACCCCTACGGAAGGCTTCATAAAGTCGGCGGTACAGGCCAGTCGTACCGGCACCCTCTCTGCGCCTCGTGGCTCTACCCTTCATTGCAAGGGCTGGGGTCAGGAAGCGGCTCTGCGCATGCTGTGCAACAACCTCGATCCTGCCGTCGCTGAGCGCCCCCAGGATCTGGTCGTCTACGGTGGCACCGGCAAAGCGGCGCGCAACCACGAGGCACTCGCGGTGATCCTGCGGGAGCTGGTCTCGCTCGGCAACGACGAGACGCTGCTGGTCCAGTCGGGCAAGGCCGTCGGCGTGCTGCGGACCCACGAGGATGCGCCGCGCGTGATCATCGCCAACTCGAACCTCGTCCCGGCATGGGCGGACTGGAAGCACTTCTGGGACCTCGAGGCCCACGGCCTGATGATGTACGGGCAGATGACCGCCGGCTCGTGGATCTACATTGGCACCCAAGGCATCTTGCAGGGCACGTTCGAGACCTTCGCGGCGGCGGCCCTGAAGCACTTCGGTGGCACGCTCGCCGGTCGCTTGGTGGTCTCGGCGGGACTCGGTGGAATGGGCGGCGCGCAGCCACTGGCGGTGACGCTCAACGAAGGCGTGTTTCTTGGCGTTGATGTCGATCCATCGCGGATTCGCCGTCGTGTCGAGCAAGGCTATCTCGATCAGGAAGCGCAGACTCTCGACGAGGCCCTCCGGTTGGTTCGCGAGGCACAGGCCCAGCGCCAGCCGCTGTCGGTCGGGCTGTGCGCCAACGTGGTCGACGTGCTCTCGGAGCTGCGTCTGCGCAACGTGATCCCGGACCTGCTGACGGATCAGACCTCGGCGCACGATCCACTCGGTGGCTATGTCCCGGCGGGTTATTCCCTCGACGCTGCCGCCGAGCTGCGCAAGCGCGATCCCGAGCAGTACATTGAGCGAGCGCGCCACTCGATGGTGACGCAGCTGGCCGATGCTCTGGCGCTGCGCGAGCGTGGCAGCCACCTGTTCGACTACGGCAACAACATCCGAGCCCAGGCGCTGCTCCATCCCGAGGCGGCCCGCGCCGGACTTTCCCACGATGCGCTGTTTGCGGCGATGCCGGGCTTTGTGCCCGCCTATATCCGTCCGCTGTTCTGCGAGGGCAAGGGACCGTTTCGCTGGGCGGCGCTGTCGGGTGATCCGGCGGACATCGAGCGCACAGACGCGGCGGTCCTCGAAGTGATGAAGGGAACTCCGAGCGAGCCGCACCTGCGGCGCTGGCTGGGCCTGGCGAGTCGTCGGGTCAAGTTCCAAGGTCTGCCCGCTCGCATCTGCTGGCTCGGTTACGGCGAGCGCGCTCGCGTCGGCACCTACTTCAACGACCTGGTGGCCCGTGGGGAGCTTTCGGCCCCCATCGTGATCGGTCGGGATCACCTCGACTCGGGCTCGGTGGCTTCACCAAACCGCGAGACCGAGGCGATGCGCGATGGCAGCGACGCGGTGAGCGACTGGGTGTTCCTCAATGCCCTCATCAACTGTGCGGCGGGCGCCACCTGGGTCTCGGTCCATCACGGCGGCGGCGTCGGCATCGGCTACTCGCAGCACGCAGGGATGGTGGTCGTGGCCGACGGGACGGATGCAGCTCGTCGACGGCTTGAGCGGGTCCTCACCAGCGATCCGGCGATGGGTGTGCTGCGGCATGCCGACGCCGGCTATCGCGAAGCCACCGAGTTTGCGGCGGAGCATGGCCCCCGCGTGCCGCACCTAAGCAACCAAACTGAACCGGAGCTGGGTCCGCCCGGCTCCTAATCGCGTCCGCCTACCGCGGCGGGAGAGAAGATGAACCTGCTCTTTGGTCCGAACACGAGCCTTCGCTTCAAGCTGCTGCTGCCGCCGCTGATCGTGCTGCTGTTTCTGCTCAGTACCTTGTCGATCGTCGGCAACAACTGGCTGCACGAGGTTTCGCAGCGGATGGCGCAGTCCCATGCCGACTCGCGGGTTGCCGACCTTGCGCACTCGCCGCTGCTCGCCGAGGCCCTGAAGCACGCGCCCGAAAAGAACCTGGCGCCACTGCTCAATGGTACCGTCGACAACGACCCCCGGATTCTGTTTGCGGTGCTCAAGCTGCGTGACCAGCTGTTCATCGGCACCCGCAGTGGCGCCGAGGGTGAGCAGCTCTCTTTGCTCCTCGCCGACCAGAAGCGCTACTCGAACCTGGCGCAGAACGTCACCCAGCGGCTCGCGAGCATTGAGTTTTCGATTGCTCGTCGCTCGGTGATGATTGCGGGCACAAATGAACTGGCAGAGCTGACTCTGGCGGCCTCGCTGCGCGATCAAGTGGCGGACTATCGGACCAGCTTGTGGCTGATCCTGGGGTCGCTGGCGGCGGCGCTGTTTGGCTACGCGATCGCTGCGATCTACCTGCTGTCGATGCTGGGTCGGCGCATGGATCAGCTGGTCGACGCAGCGCACCGAGTCGAGCAAGGCGACCTCAATGTCCGCATCTCCAGCCTGGTGCCCGAGGACATTGCGGTGGTCGGGCGGGCGTTCGATGTTGAGGCGGATCGGCTTAGCTCGGCTGTCTCGATGCTCCAAGGGGCGGCGCTGGTGGTGGATCGCGCGTCGACAGATGTCTCCCAGACGCGGGCCGGCCTGCATCGCACGCTGACTGGGCAGGTTCGTGACACCGAAGAAGCGCTCCAGTTGCTGCGAGAGGTTCTCGCGGGCTTTGGTTCCTCGTCGCAGCAGGCGGAGATCAGCCGGGATGAGGCCCGCAACGCCTCGTCCAGCTGCCAGCGTCTGACCGGCAGCGTGCAAGATGCGACGGCGACCATCGAAGAGGCTGAGCGCGTGGTGGCCATGACCTCCGACAGCCTCGGACAAGTCGCCAACGCCACCGCCGACATTGCCAAGCACGCCGATACCCTCTCCGATACGACTTCGTCGACGGCCAGCGCGATGCTCCAGATGAAGCACTCGATCTCTCGGGTTCGTGAGACTGCCATCACCGCCGCCAGTCTCGCCGAGCAGGCCGGTGTCGACGCCGAGCGTGGCACCCAGGTGCTGCAAGAGAGCATGAACGGCATCGAGCACATTCGGGAAGCCTCGCGCGCCATCGGCTCGGTTACTGAGGAGCTGGAAAAGCGCGTCAGCGAGATCGGCGACGTCCTGCACCTCATCACGGAGCTGACGCAGCGCACCAACCTGCTGGCCCTCAACGCCAGCATCATCGCGGCCCAGGCCGGTGCCGAGGGTCGAGGCTTTGCCGTTGTTGCCGACGAAATCAAGGATCTGGCCCGCCGTACCGCCAACTCTGCCGGCAGCATCGACAACCTGATCCAAGCCGTTGCCGAAGGTGCCCACGCCGCTCGTCGCGCAGCCATCGCCGGCAGTGATGCTGTCGAGGCCGGTGCATCGCAGTCGAGTGAGGCCGCCAAGACCATGACCGATATCTTGTCGCGGCTGCGCAACTCGGCGGCGATGTCGAAGTCGATCGCCGCGGCCACCGATGAACAGGCGCGCAGCTCGGCCTATGTGACGCGCTCGATTCAGGATGTGCAAAACCACGTCACCGAGATCACCGGCAAGGCAGTCGATCAGACGCGGCGCACCGAGTATCTCCAGCGGCAGGTCTCGCGACTGCGTGAGCTGGTCGACCGGCTGTCCAAGGGCGGTCGAGAAGAGAGAGACAGCATGTCCGCGATTTCCGAGTCGCTCCAGCGAATGGTGCGAACGCTCGAAGATCTTTCCCACTCGCAGCGCAACAACGTCACCGAGGGCGAGCGGCTGCGCAATCTGATGGAAGTGGTGCGACGCGGCATGAACAGTCAGCGCGAGCAGAGCACGGCGCTCGACCGCTGTCTCGGCGAGCTGGGCAGCCAAGCCATCGAGCTGCGCGGTCAGCTGAGCAAGCGCAACTAAGCTCCGCGGAGTCGAGGTTCAGCCGAGAAAGCGGGTCAGCGCCGCCCACAGCTCGGTCTGAGCCTCGATGTACGGGACGTGTCCACAGTCGGACAGGCGGACCAGCTCGGCGCCAATCAGCTGGGCGGTCTCTTGGGCGCTGGCGAGCGGGATCACATCTTGCTCGCCGTGAATCACCAGCGTCGGGATGTGTGAGAGCTCGGCCAGCTTGGGACGGAGATCGAAGGCGGGCCCCAGACTGTTCCAGATCGCCTCTTCGAGTCTCTGCTTGACCAGGAACGGCGTCAGCTCCAGGGCGCGGCGTGGCTCGACGAAGTACGGAGTCACCGCCAGCGCAAATCGGAACCGCTTCTGCTCCTCGGCGCTCAGGGAGTCCTTGCGCTGCTGAAACTCCTCACGGAGGGCGAGGACCGTCGGGCGCTGCATTGCCTCGGCCATCCGTCTTTGGTACTCCTGGCGAACCTCCGCCGTCGGGGGTGCCGGGGACAAAAGCACCAGCCGCTCGACCTGCTGGGGGTGCCGGGTCGCGTACAGCATGGCCAGTAGCGCGCCCCACGAGTAACCGAGCAGCTGCATTTTGTCGACGGACATCAGGCGGCGCACCGCATCGACATCACTGACGTGGACGGCAACGGACGGTGGATCTTCGCCCGATACTTGCGGAGAGCGGTCGGCACCACGCTGGTCGTAGAAGTAAATGCGCCGGCCTGAGCCCAGGTTGGCTAGCTCGTCGAGCTGTGGGCGGAGGTAGCGGCTGTCGGCACCGGGCCCGCCGTGCAGGATGAGCAGCGGCGGAGCCGAGCGGGAGCTGGGATGCAAGGGGTCGACCCAGTCGACGTGCAGCTGGGCCTTGTCGACGGGGAGGAGGTACTCGCTCACGCCGCGCGTCCGCTCAGAAAGCGAGCAATCGGGCGCACAAACGGCAGGCCCGCGGACAGCAGAAACGCCGAGGTCAGAAGCCCAAGCTGGTGCAGGTGCAGCGGCGACAGCAGCGTCCCGAGCAGCGAGCCCGAGGTCGCGATGGTCGGCGCATGCGAGTGGAGCAGCGACAGCGGCAGCGCCACGCCCGCACCAAGCAGCAAGAGCACGCCAGCGGTGCGGTTGCGAAGCACGGCGATGAGACCCACGCCCGTCAGCAGCAGCAGCGCTTGGCCACCTTCCTTGGGCGCCAGCGCAATCAGGATCAGCGTCGGCAGGCTCGCCGCGGCGCGGGTCACGGTGTGGCGAACCTTCTCGACGCCTTGCTCATCGACGCGCAGCAGCTTCCGCCACGACTCTTGGCCATCGAAGTGGTCGGCCAGCTTCTGGCCTTGCAGACACAGCGCGACGAGGCCGTGGGTCACTCCGTAAAACAGCAGCACCGGGTCGATCGCTTTCTGCGTCACCATCCCCCACATCGCCACGGTCAGCCCCGAGTAGCCGAGGCCGATTGCAACCCAGCGCGCCCAAAACCAGTCCGCCGCCAGCGCAAAGAACGCAATCCCGTAGGTCAGAGACAGCGCTGCGAACGGCGGCACCCAGGCCCTCACCTCGGGCTGGTCGGGCGGTGCCAGGTAGAACAGCAGCGAAAACAGCGCGTAAATCGCCGTGTAAAAGGCCAGGCACAGGATGGAAACCGCTTTGCGCTCACCGGCAAATCCAAAGGGCTGGTCGAGAAGTGACATGGGGTCTACCTCAGCTCGTTTTGTACGATGCTGTCAAGTATGCCAAAGCGCGCAGCTTGCCAACACGGTCGAGACGACAATTGACCGCTTAGGTGCGGTGGAAGCGGCGCTCGATCTCGTTTTGGTCGAGGCGCCACAACACCGGGCGACCGTGCGGACAGTACGGGCTCAGCGACACATCGTCGAGCGCAGCCAGCAAGGCGCGGGCCCGGCTCTCGTCGAGCGCATCGCCGGCCCGGGTCGCCGCATGACACGCCATCGTCGCCAGCAGCAGCTCATCGTGCTTCTTGAGCACATCGGAGCGCCCGTGTTCTTCCAGCTCGTCGAGGACCGTGCGCAACAGCCGCTCCGGCTCGCCATGCACCGTCGCACCACGGCCATACTGACCCAGGTCGGGAGCCGCAGTCAGTGCAAAGGTCTTCCCCGAGAACGGTCGAAGCTCAAAGCCCAGCTGCTGGAGCGGCGCCGCGTACTCGCTGACCAGGGACGCGCGCTTCTCATCCAGCTCTAGGTGGACCGGGAACAGCAGTCGCTGCGAGGCCAGCGCGGTCTTTTCATGGGCGCGACGCAGACGCTCGAACAGCACCCGCTCGTGGGCGGCATGCTGGTCGACGATCAGAAGCTCGCGCTCGTATTCGCACAGCAGGTAGGTCGAGAACAGCTGACCGAGATACGGCAGCTCGGCCAGCGGAAGTCGATGGTCACCTTCCTCGGTCAGCGCAACGGGCGGTGGCAGTTGTGCGGTCGGCGTATCTTCGCTGCGCGGCTCCGCGGGGCCATCGTTGCTCGGGGCCGGAATCGGGGCATACAGCTTCAGGGCTTGCTGGAGCCGGCTGCGATGCTCCCCAAGACCGCTCGGGCGCGGCGCTTCCAGGCGCATCGGCGGGGCATGACTGGCAACCCGCTCACTTGGAAAAGACTGCGGCGCGGTGGCTGTGGCGGCGGCGGGCTGATAGCTCGGGGCCGTCGTGGCCTGCGGCGATGGGGAAGTGTCATAGCGTGGCCGTGCTTCATGGGCCGCATCGGCCAGACCCGCTCCGAGCACGTACTTTCGCTCGCTCACCGGTGGACGCGCTGCTCCCCGACTCGTTCCGAGCAGCCACGGCGCCTCCACGCAGACTTTCCGAATCGCTTGCTGCACCGCGGAAAACACGCCGTCGGCATTGGCAATCCGGACTTCCAGCTTCTGCGGGTGAACATTGACGTCGACCAGCTGCAAGTCGAGCTGCAAGTGCAGCACACACAGCGGATAGCGCCCTTTTTCGAGCAGCTCCCCGTAGCCCGTCGTCACCGCTTGCAGCAGGCTGCGGTCGCGCACGAAGCGGCGGTTGACCAGCAGAAAGACGTTGCGCGCGGTCGTGGTCGCTTCGTCGGGGGACCCCAGGTGCGCTTCCACCGAGACGCCGGGAGCACTGCCTTGCGCCAGATACAGCGTCGGCGAGCCCTGTCCTTTGCCGCGACTGGCCAGCGCCGCCTGCGACCGCGTGAGCGCGCTGCGATGCGGCGGCAGATCGAGCAGCACCCGATCCTTGTCCCCCGAGCGGAGCCGAAAGTGAACCCCCGGATAGGCGAGGGCGAGCCGCACCAAGGTCTCGGCGATGTGCCCCGTCTCGGTCGCCTCGGTCTTCATGAACTTGAGTCGGGCCGGGACGTTGTAAAACAGGTCGCGAATCTCGATCTGCGTACCGACCGGACCACCGACCTCACGGCTCGGGCTGTGCTTCTGCCCGGCCTCCATCGAGATTCGGTAGGCCGCCACCGCGTCTTTGCTGCGGGTCGTCAGCTGGAGCCGTGACACCGAGGCCACCGACGCCAGCGCCTCCCCGCGAAAGCCCATCGTGGTCAGCCGAAACAGGTCATCGGCAGAGCGGAGCTTGCTCGTGGCATGGCGGAGCAGCGACAGCTCGGCGTCTTCCGGGCTCATGCCGCTGCCATCGTCGGCGATGCGGACCAGCTTCAGTCCGCCCTCCTCGATGTCGACATCAATCCGCTGCGCGCCGGCGTCGAGCGAGTTTTCGACCAGCTCCTTGACGACCGAGGCGGGCCGTTCGACGACCTCGCCCGCGGCAATCTGATTGGTTAGCTCCTCGGGCAGCAGCGCGATGCGGGGCATTCGCTACTCGACGCTACTCTTCAGGGGTCTCGACCGGCGGAGCCTTGGGCAGCGTGTGGTCGCGCCGCACCGACAGCTTGGCACCGCGCAGCTTCATCTCTTCCAGGTACTTCTCGATCTCGCCCCGGATGTCCTCGCGATACCAGATTTTTCCGTCGGCAATCTCCCGCAGTGAGGTCACCGCCGACTTGTTGTCACACTTGACGAAAGGCTTGCTGCGCTTCTGCGCCAGCTGACGGGCGCGCTCGGCGGCGAGCATGGTCAGCGCGAAGCGATTGGGAATCCGCTCCAGACAGTCTTCTACGGTTACGCGAGCCAACGTCGTTCTCCTTGCAAAGCGTACACAGCCACAAAGGTGGCGTGCCTGAGGAATCGGGGAAGAACCTGTGTATATTCCTGCGACTAGGTCCCTGTCAACGACTGCATCATTGACAGCAGGCTTGGCGGTACGATTCCATGGCTCGCAGATGTTAAGTGGGTGGCTTCGCTGCGTGGCGCTGGTCGCAATGTTAGGGGGAGCGACTGCGCTGGCGAGTCCAGGGCTGCCGCCGATTGTCGCCGAGCAGTTTGTGACGGCGCAGGGGACCGAGTTTCGGCTCGCGGGTCAGCCGTTCCGCTTCGTGGGCGCCAACGTCAATCCCATCCATGGGGACGATGATCGGCGCAGCGCCGAGGCGCTCTTTGCCGCGCTATCTCAAGATGGCCTGCCGGTGGCACGGGTCTGGGCGCTTGGCGAAGGACTGCCCGATGCCTCGGAGTGGGAGGTCAAGTACGTCCTGTTTCGCGCCGGACCCGACCGCTTCATCGAGGAGACCTTGCTGCACCTCGACCGCGTGCTGATGGAAGCGCGACGGGCCTCGGTGCGGGTGATTCTGACGCTGTCGAACAACTGGGCGGACTACGGCGGCGTTCCGATGTATCTGCGCTGGCTGGGACTGCCCAGCGATGGCACCGCCAAAGAGTGCTTCTATTCCGACGAGCGCGCCCATGCCCTGTTTCGCGCCCACGTCGGCAGGCTCCTCACGCGCGTCAACAGCTTGACCGGCGTCCGCTACAGCGACGATCCAACCATCTTCGCCTGGGAGCTGATGAACGAGTCGACCGTCGATACCCCAGCAGGCCGGACGGTGCGGCGCGAGTGGGTGCGCGAGATGGCGCAGTTTATCAAGACCTTTGATCGCAATCACTTGGTCGCCGCGGGACTGTGGGGCTATGCGATGCGCTCCGAGCGGGACGACTTCGTGGCGGTCCACTCGCTGCCGCATGTCGATTACGTCGACAGTCACCTGTATCTCCAGAACAGCCAGGGCGCGGTGTCGATGCAGCGACTCTATGATTTTCTCGATGACCGGGCGCAGCTGGCCCACTTTGTCCTGCGCAAGCCGCTCGTCATCGGCGAGTTTGGTTTCCGCACCGACTCGGGGCCCAAGTACCTCGGTCTGCCGCGGGCGCGCTGGTTTGCCGAGCTACTCCAGCGTCACTTTCAAAACCAAGGCGCCGGCGCGCTGGCCTGGATCTACGAGCCCTTCCACGGCAAGCCGCGCGACTTCGGGATTTACATCGACAAGCCGTATACAGATGACGTTCGCCAGGTCATGCGGGCGGCGGGACAGAAGCTGCTGCGGGGGGAGACCTTCCCGAAGAACCCTCGGCTCTCTGCACAGCGGGGCACCGCGCCGCTCTATCAGGTCGACCAGGTGCTGCTCGGTCCGCCCAAGCCCCATGGCCACTGGGAGCGGGCGCCGAGCGGAGAGCTGTACCTGCTTCTGCCGCCCCCGGAGTTTCGTCAGGCTCGCTTCGAGCGACTCGGGGTCTGGGAGGGCAAGCCCGCCGTCCACTTCTATGGCGCCGAGAGCGGCGACGTCGAGTATCGCTTCGTGGTTCCCGCGGCATCGCTTACGCCCCAGGCTCTCGCGGAGGTTGAGGTCGTCGCCAGGATGTCCTCGGAGTGGCCCGGCGCGTCGGCTCCTCCCGATGGTGGCTCACTGCTCCGTGTCGAGCTGGACGGCATCCTGATTGGTCAGCAGAAGATCCTCGCCGACGATGGTCGTGGTGCCTGGTATCGCTTCCGCAGCAGCGACCCCCACCTGCTCAGCAAGCTCACAGCCGGCGAGCACGTCTTGCGCTTCCACGTTCCCCCCGGCCCGCAGGCGCACGGCCTGTGCCTGTACGGCGACGCCCGCGATCCCGCCCTCCCCAAGAGCGACTACGGCCCCGTTCGCCTCCACCTCCGCTTGGCCGAGCGCGCCGCCGCGTCTCGCTGAGGCCGCTGGGACTGCCGAGCATCCTGGTGCCGGGCGAGCGGCTACGACTTGGTGGGGTCGGTGCGGTCGCTGGCTTCGATGTCGTCGATGGCCTCGGCGGGTGGCGTGGTGCCGCCGATGACCTTGAGCAGGCCGGGCAGGTACTTGTCCATCATCATGACCGCCCAGTAGACGGCGCTGCGGACCATTGGCTCGGTCAGCTCGGTGTCTTCGATGTCGATGCTGCTCTTGAAGCGGATCTCACCGTCTTCGTAGTCCATCTCGAAGTTGCCGATGACCATGCCGTAGTTGGCGCGGGTGATGAACTCGGCGACGGTGGGCCGCTTCTTCTCGGGAGCGCGAATCGGACACAGCGCATAGAACAGAAACTGCTGATCGTCCTCGCGGGTCTGGGCGTAGCAGGTCCAGCTGCCGTGCTCGCCTTGGTAGCCGGTCTTTAAGACCGTGCGGCTATCGATCGGGGCAAAGTCCCAGCCATCATCACGGAGGAACGACTCGACGGTCTTAAGCAGGCGCATCTTGTCGTTATGGTAGCGCAATTGCCGCTGCGGACGCGCGCCGTTTGGCCCGTCCGGACTCTACAGTCGGAGCGCGAGGAGGGCGGTCTGCACGACTGTGGTGGCCACGATCAGCCAGCCGACCTGCTTCAGGCGCTGCGGACCGGGGCGAGCGAGCGAGAGTCCCAGCGCCATCAGCAGGGTAGGCACAAGCGGCCACGCCAGGTCCTTTGGCAAGAGCTCCGCTTCTCCGCCGAGCACGGCGCCGAGCAGCGTCAGCACGGCGGCCCCGAGCGACCAGCCGAGCGACAGCTTGTTCAAGAGCCCACGCACCGCCAGCACTGCGACCGCGAACAGTCCGGCAAAAGACAGCCACAAAGCCAGCGCCCGCGACAGCCCGACGCCCTTGCTCAGCGACACCGGCACCACCCACGCCGACAGCGCCAGCGCCACCAGCAGCTCGGCAGAAGAGGTCTTTTCCTGCTTCGACCACAGCCAGGGCAGCACGAGCACCCCCAAGCCCAGCGGCCACCCCAAGTGCATTCGCTGCGATGAGGGCAGAAGCTGCCATGCCCCAAGCAGAGAGCCCAGCGCGACCGCGAGGAGCAGCAGAAGCAAAACCCAAGCCCGCCGTCCCAGATCACGGTGCTGCCGGCTGCCCCGGTGACCGAGCAGAATCAGCAGCGGCTCATGCGCCCAGAACAGTCCGAGCGCTGTCAGGCACAGCAGATAGCTGCTCAGGCGCGGCGTTCCCCACAGCACAAGGCCCGTCACAAGCGGCAGCAGCAGCTGACCATACGCACCGTGCTCGCGAGGCAAAAGCAGCTTCATGGCGCAGCGAAATCAGCCGACCTTGACGGTAGCTTTGGCTGGTAGCTCAAGCTCCTCAATGCAGGTGATAGCAGGAGGATACGCCGGAAGCTGCTCTTTGGTGGTGATGCCTTGGCGGCGCAGCTCCTTGGCCAGGAATGGATGATCGTGCTGGAGCCAATCGATGGGCGTTCCTGCTCGGAAGGCCAACATCCCACGCTGGCGGACTTCAAATGCACGTCCCGTGTTCAGCTTAAGGCGGTTGATGGCTGCCAAGACGGCCTTCTGGGCAACTTCCGGTAGCTCGGGGTTTGCACGGACTTGGAGGCTCACGAAGTCCTCGATCTGAAACCAACCATCCTCGATCGCTGCCGGGTCGAGTACGTCTGGAAAGCGGTTCTTGCAGGTGTTGGCGTACCCGCTGGCCAATCGGTAATTCTTCCACTCATAAGCCTGAGCCGTGGCCGCGTCTTTCTTGGCGATGAAATGATCGATGTGGGGCAAAGAAGCCTTGTGAACGTAGTAGCAATAGTAGGCGCAGATGCCGCCATAGGCCTCGTGCAGCTCATCTAGGCATTTTCTCCAATACGGATAGTCCTCGATGGTCTGCTTGACGTTGGGCTGTGAAGCCTTGGCCTTTGTCTTGGATTTGGCCTTGGTTGTTGTTGTCTTGTCGATGCTCTGGGGCGAGCAACGGTGTGGCGGCGGTTGTCCCGCCAAGAGGGCCAGTACGTTTTCCCCCGGCTCGCGCACCTCCTTCTGAAATGTCGGAGGTTCTGGTGCGATCGTGAGTCGAATCATTGCGCTGTCTTTTCTGTCGCCAGAAGCCCGTGTCGCCAGGCCCAGGCGCGCCACTCGACCCAGAATGGATCGTCACCCGGCATCGACCGTCGCAAGGCATCATACAGACGTTCAAACTCCATCTTGTCAGCGATGGCCTGCTCCATGAACTTTCGCGCATCGGTCATCGCTCGCTCCGCGTCGAGCGAGCGGGCTTCTCCCAAGTCGAAGACCTCGGATTGGAGCCAAGCAGAGGCATCCCCACGCCGATGCCAGGAATCCTGCGTAAGCTCCACGTCCTTGTGACCAGCACTCTTCTCGACCAGATCGAACATCCACAGCGAGTCTTTGTCTGGATCAAAGAACGGCTCCATCGAAGCGAGCAGCATCGGTGAGTGGGTGACGGCGATCACCTGGACATCGATCTCTTCTGACGCTGAGAGCGCAGACATCACATTCATGAGTGCTGGAAGAATGCGCCGCTGCCAGGTTGGGTGTAGGTGCGCTTCGATCTCATCAATGAGAAAGATGATCTGCTTGGTGGTTTTTTCGTTGAGGAGCTGACTGGCGCGCACATGCTCCTGCCACGTCCATACCAGCAGATAAGCGAGCGCAGCGATGCGACGAATGGCTGCTGAGGCATGGACAATCGCCACTTCTTTGCCATACGGCATTTGGATGGTTGGCATATCACGGGCATCGTCCAGGCTGATACGGGTCGGCTCGCCGGGCACGAGCTGCTCTTGTACGCCGGGGGAGAGCGTTTCGAGCGCCTTACAGAGCTGGCGATAAGCAGGCCCTTTTTCCTTTTGCCAGGACGCCCAGTCGCGAATCAGCCCGTTACAGAGCACTTCCGTACGTGCTGCATCGTTCGGGTTCTTTCGCTCCAGCCCATCCCACACTTCCGAGGCCCGGAACTGGTAAGCATCTGGGCGATTGGGCGCATCAATGCCTTTGGCTTGGTTCTGCTTCCAGTAGTTTCGAGCCGGGTCCCATACCGAGAAGCTACCGTCGACTTGGGCATACAGGACCATGCCAGGACTTGCCGGACGACCCCGTTTAGGAATCCAGGTCTGGCTTTTCCAATCGAACTCACTCGGATGCGAGACCGCTTTGGTCTTGCTATCGAACGCGAACGAAATGATGGACTTGTCTTTGCTGCCGCTCGGTGGGCGGGCGGGATAGTGAGCCCAGGTTCGGGTGAGTGCCCACCATGCGATGTCGAGAAGGAAGCTCTTTCCCAGGCCGTTGTCACCGGTGATGAGATTGACGCGAGAACCGAACTCGATCTCGAGCTTGGCGGTAGGTCCGACGTTTTGCAGGGTCAGGCGCTTGAGCATGGCGAGCCTTCGGTCCGGCCTTATGGCGCTCTACGGAATCTCAGCGGAGCCAGAACACGCGGACACTAGCTGATTTGCCCAGACGAGTGCGCAGCGAAATCAGCCGACCTTGATGGGGCGGGCGTGCCAGATCTTTTCGGCGTATTCGCGGACCGAGCGATCCGACGAGAAATAGCCGGTGCGGGCGATGTTGTGGATGGCCATCTGGGTCCACTGGCTCGGGTTTCGATAGGCGGCGTCGACGCGCTCTTGGCAAGCCGCGTAGGCGTCGAAGTCCGCCAGCACCAGATAGCCATCGCCACTGCCAGGCCGCTCGATCGGGGGCAAAAGAGAATCGAGCAGCGGCTGGTAGCGCCCCGGCTCGTCGTAGGAAAAGAAGCCCGAGCGAATCAGATCAAGCGCCTGCTTGAGCAGCGGACTCTTGCGGTAGTAGTCCCACGGGTTGTAGGTCGCCTTCTGCGCGAGCACCTCGTCGGCGGTCAGGCCAAACAGGAAGAAGTTCTCGGGACCGACGAAGTTGCGGATCTCGATGTTGGCGCCGTCGAGCGTGCCGATGGTCAGCGCGCCGTTCATCGCCAGCTTCATGTTGCCCGTACCCGAGGCCTCGAAGCCCGCGGTCGAGATCTGCTCCGACAGATCCGCCGCCGGGATGATCTTCTCGGCCAGCGAGACGCGGTAGTTGGCCAGGAACAGCACCTTGATCTTGCTACAGACGTGTGGGTCGTGGTTGATGACGTCCGCGACCGCGTTGATGAGCCGGATGATCAGCTTGGCGCGGTTGTAGCCGGGAGCCGCCTTCGCTCCGAACAGGAACAGCCTCGGCACAATGTCGAGGTTCGGGTTCTGCTTGAGCCGCTGATACAGCGAGATGATGTGCAGCACGTTGAGCAGCTGCCGCTTGTACTCATGGAGCCGCTTGATCTGGACATCGAACAGCGCGTGCGGGTCGATGGTGATGTGGTTGTGGCGGAAGATGTACTCGGCGAGCCGCTGCTTGGCCTGGAGCTTGACCGCCTGGACCTCGAACTGGAAGTCGGGGTCGGTGGCAAACGGCACCAGCCGCTCCAGCTGCTCCAGCTCGGTCGGCCAGTGCTCGCCAATTCGTCGCGTGATCGCCGTGGCCAGCGCCGGATTTGCCGAGAGCAGCCAGCGGCGCGGCGTGACCCCGTTTGTGACATTGATAAAGCGGTCCGGAAACATCGACGCGAAGTCGGGCAGCAGCGTCTCGCGCAGAAGTCGGCTGTGCAGCTCCGCCACGCCGTTTACCTTGTGCGAGCCGAGCGTCGCCAGATAAGCCATCCGCACGCCCTTGAACGGCTTCTCCTGGACCAGCGACATCCGCTGGAGGCGCTCTTGGTCCGTCGGGTTGTTGGTCCAGACCTGGCGCAAGAACCGATGGTTGATCTCGTAGATGATCTGGAGGTGTCGGGGCAGAAGCTTTCCGAGCAGCTCGACGCTCCAGACCTCCAGCGCTTCGGGAAGCAGCGTGTGGTTGGTATACGCAAACACCGCCTCGGTCAGCTGCCACGCGGTCTCCCACGGCAGGTCGTACTTGTCGATGAGCAGTCGCAACAGCTCGACAATCGCAATGGAAGGATGGGTGTCATTGAGCTGAATCGCCACCCGCTCTGGAAGCTGGAGCAGTCGCTCATGCACCGACGCCGGGTCATGCCGGTTGCGCGCGTGATCGAGGTGTCTTCGCAACAGATCCGCAATCGAGCAAGCGACAAAGAAGTACTGCTGCTTGAGGCGAAGCTCCTTGCCAACGACGAGCAGGTCGTTTGGATACAGCACCTTGCTGATCGACTCGGAGTTGTTCTTGTCAAAGACCGCCCGTTCGTAGTCGCCGGCATTGAACACCGACAGATCGAACTCTTCACTGGCGCGCGCGCTCCACAGCCGCAGCGTGTTCACGGTCTCGTTGCGATAGCCGACGATCGGCATGTCGGATGGAACGCCCAAGACCGACGTGGTATCGACCCAGCGGACCTGCGGGTGTCCGTTGCCGTGGATCTCGGTGTGGCCATAGAAGTGAACCGGCTGGATAAACTCGGGGCGGGGAACCAGCCACGGCGAGCCATAGCGCAGCCACTCCTCGGGGCGCTCGATCTGGGCGCCGTTGCGGATCACCTGGTCGAAGATGCCAAACTCGTAGCGGATGCCGTACCCGTAGGCCGGCAGTCCGAGCGTCGCCATGCTGTCGAGGTAACAAGCCGCCAGCCGTCCCAGACCGCCGTTGCCCAGGCCCGCGTCGCGCTCCTGGTCGAGCAGGTCGCTCATGTGATAGCCGAGCTGGTTGACTACGTTCTTTGCCGTATCAAACAGCCCGATGCTCAGCAGGTTGTTCGACAGAGCCCTCCCCAGCAGAAACTCGGCGGAGAGGTAATAGACGCGCTTGGGGTCCTGTTTGCGATAGGTGTCCTTGGTGCGCATCCACTTTGCCGTTACTCGGTCGCGCACCGCATGGGCCAGCGCCATGTAGCGATCGTGCGGCGTCGAGTGGGCGTCGTCCTTGCCCATCGTAAAGTGCAGGTGATCGGTCAGCCCGCGCCGGAAGCCTTCTTCGGTGTAGCTCGTGCGATCGTCTTCGACTTGAACAATCGGCGGCGGACACGGCCCGCCCTTGGACTCGGCATTCGACATGATCGCCATCCTACCGGACGCGAGCCCCCCCCACGCCAACAAATCCAGCTTCCCAGCCGCGGGCGCGACTTAGCCTGGAGGCGGTCCCGCGGGAGCGAAGTCGTCCTCCGCCCAGACCTCTTCAAGCGCCAGCTCCGCCACCTCGAAAGGCTCGGCCCGCATCACATCCTTATCGCAGTACGTACCGATGAGGACAAAGCCCGCATCGCTCCGTCGAAAGATCTCCACCGTCTGAAGGAGCGGATGCACCAGCCACAAGTGCTGGACGCCATACTTGTGATACGCCGGCACCTTGCGCTGGCGGTCGGTCTTCTCGGTACTGCCTGACAGAATCTCGCAGACCCAGTCCGGGGACACGCGCACCGCAGCGGCATTCTCGCGGGGCAAAAGCGGCCAGCGCTCGCGCCGCCAGCCGGCCAGATCAGGCGCCAGCACATCATCGTCTATACGAAGCTCGGGCTCCGCGAGGATGATCCAGCCGCCCGGACGATCGGGGGGACCGCCCGTGCGGCGATGAAACCGATGCGAGACTATCGTCGCGAGCTGCATTGCAGCCACCGCATGTGGGAGAGCCGGACGGGGGCTCATCAGCGTCAGGCCGCCAATCACTTCCGTGGTCATGTGGGCTTCGCGTTCATCGAACACGGGATGTTTTTCTACAGCGGACATCGCAGAACCTCTCGCGCCTGTCTAGCACGAGCGTCACCGGGACGCTATCGCTGGCCGCGAGGCTGGGATGGAGGTGGTCCGGAATACCCCGAAACGAAGTGGAGAAAGGCAAAAGAGGTGCCAGACCCCGATTTGGCGAAGTGAAGAGAGGCAAAAGTGGTGCCAGACCCCGATTTGGCGAAGTGGAGAGAGGACAAACAGGTGCCAGACCCCGATTTGGCGAAGTGAAGAGAGGACAAACAGGTGTTCGGACCTGATTTTGCGAAGTGGGAAGAGCAAGCGCGGGCTCTGGATGGGCGGACGATTTTTTTGAAGCGGATGAAAGAGCGGGGAATAGGTTTTGTGGCTGGGCTGTTTGGGATTCTCTGAAAGGAAACTTTGACCATGAAGCGCTTTTCTCTGATCGATCTTGTTCAACTCCCCCGCATGGATGCCGCGACGACGGTGGCTCTGGCCCGGACGCTGCTGACCTTGGCAGAGGACAAAAAGAAGCTGCCGGCTGGGATTGCCCAAGCCAAGCGGCGGCTCGCAGCCGTCCACAAAGATGTCGCCGAGGCCCTGGCCCAGCGGCTGATGGCGCCAACCAGCGATCCCCAGCGCGCCAAGATCGCAGATCAGGGGGAGGATCTCGCGTTCTCGGCTCTGTTCGACTTCTTGACCGGCTGGAGCAAGCTCCCGGCTGACTTCAAGCAAGCCGAGATCGCCAGGCGGCTCTTGCTGGTGCTGTTTCCCACCGGGCTCCGCTTTCTCCAGCTGACCTTCCATCAAGAGTGGGCCGAGGCGCAGGCACGTCTCGACCGCATCGAAAAGGAGGGTCTCGATGCCCACCTCAAGACCCTGGGCGGAGAGCCGTTCCTTTTGGCGCTGCGGGCAGCCCATAAGGAATACGGAGAAGCACTTGGTGTCACCCAGGTCCGCTCCGAGACTTCCAAGGACGGCGCCAGCGTGCGCGAGTCGCTCAGCAAGCTGCAAGGCACGCTGCGCAAATACGTCGTCCAAGTGGTGGCCCAAGTCGAAGAAGACGACGCCGCCTCTGCCGAGCTGGCCGAGGAGCTGCTATCGCCGCTGGCCGAGTATCAAGCAAAGATCGCCAAGCCCCAAGCGCCCGAGTCTCCCCAGCCCGATCCGACTCTCGCCGTTCACCCGTAAGCCGCACCAGGCAATCCCAATGCCTCGGAAGGCCGCTCCGTCGCGGGACTAGCGAGTGCCAAGGATGACGGTCCAGCGCCCCGTCGTAGTCGCCACACCAAGGAAGCGAATGTCGGGATGGAGCAGATTCCCTCGGCTCGTCCGAAAGATCGCCGCGACCGCCTCTTCGGGAGACAGCGGCCCCTTGGTCAAGCACCCCACCGACCGACCCGCAAAGCCCGCTTTCTGCGCCCGCGCTGCGATGTTTTCCCCGTCCGGACTGGTCGTCGCAAAGTAGTCGCGCTGCGCCATGTCCGCACTGTGTACCTGCGCCGCCGTCCCCAGCGGGTCCGACAGCTCGAGCAGAGACAGGTTGGCCTTCCGCCGCTCTTCGTTGACGAGCTTTAGCACCTGCGCCCGTAGCTCGCGAATGTCGCTGAGCTGCGCCGACTGCGGTGCCCCCAAGATGACCGTCCACAGGCCGTCATTTACCCCGACCCCGAGGTGCTGGAACTTTTCCGACATCAGCAGCCGCTGATACTGCGCGTTGCCGAGCCACTCCCGAAGCACCCCGTCCGGCTGCTCAGCCCCCGAGGCCGTCAGCACTTCGCTGCGACCTTCGTAGCCCGCTCGCCGCACCTTGTCGGTGACCGCATCACCTTCCGGGGTGGCATCGCCCAGAAAGCCGCGCTTCTCCATGTCATCCGAGTGAGCCTGCGCCACCTGAAACAGCTGGGGCACTCCTTGCAGCGGATGCAGTCCTAGCTGACCACGCTCACCATTGATGAGCGAGAGCGCTTTCTCCAGCGCTTTGGGGTCCGGTCCACCCTGCTTGGGCTTGTTGAGCCCGAGCAGCTCGTTCAAGTTCACATCGACATCAATGGGCTTCTGCGGCATGCCCCCACCTCATCGCAAAAGTTGTGGAACAAGCCATCATAGCACGGGACATCGGTTCCCCTCCGACGCTAGAATGGCCGGCTATGAGCAGGATCAAGACCATTGCGATCTCGACCGGCGGCGGGGACTGTCCCGGACTCAATGCCGTCATCCGCGCGGCCACCAAGTGCGCGATCCTTCAGCACGGCTGGCGCGTCCTGGGCATCGAGGAAGGCTATAACGGCCTGATCTGGCCGGATCGCATCAAGGAGCTGACGCTGTGGAACATCCGCGGCATCCTCCCCAAGGGCGGCACCATCCTGGGGACCACCAACCGCTCGAACCCGTTCGCCATCAAGATGGTTGAAAACGGCAGCGAGGTGGTCCGCGACCTGTCGGATACGGTGATTCAGAATGCGCGGGCGCTCGGCATCGATGCGCTCGTCAACATTGGCGGGGATGGCACCCAGACCATCGGGCTCAAGCTCCACAACAAGGGCCTGCCGATTGTCGGAGTGCCGAAGACCATCGACAACGACCTGTCGGCCACCGAGACGACCTTCGGCTTTGACACCGCGGTTCACGCCGCCACCGATGCGATGGACCGGCTGCACACCACCGCCGAGTCGCACAAGCGGATCATGCTGGTCGAGGTGATGGGTCGCGATGCTGGCTGGATTGCGCTTCACTCGGGAATCGCCGGCGGCTCGAACGTCATCCTGCTTCCCGAGATTCCCTTTACCGTCGAGCGGGTCTGCGAGCACATCCGCAAGCGCGAGTTCTCCGGTCGGCGGGCGACGATCATCATGGTGGCCGAGGGCATTAGTATTCCCAAGGATCTGCCGGCGGACTTGATCGAAGAGTGGAATCGGACTCCGCGGCGCGGTGCGGTCAGCCACCTGGTGGGCGAGGCGATTGCGCGGCAGACCAGTCGCGAGGTGCGGGTCGCGGTCCTAGGTCACACCCAGCGCGGTGGTACGCCGTCGCCGTTTGATCGCGTGCTGTCGACCCGCTTCGGCGTGGCGGCGGTCGAGATGATTGCCCAGGGGAAGCTTGGTCACATGGCCGCCGTGCGCGGCGAAGAGATCATCCATGTACCGCTGGAGCAGGCAGTCGCGCGGCAGAAACTGGTCGATCCCGATGGCGAGCTGGTGCGGGTCGGTCGCTCGATTGGGGTATGTTTCGGCACATGAGCACTTCAGCCACTCGCTTTGCCGGGACCGATAGCTACGTCGCGACGCCAGACCTGATGGTGGCGGTCAATGCGGCGATTGCCCTGGGCAGGCCGCTGCTCGTCAAGGGTGAGCCCGGCACCGGCAAGACTGTTCTCGCTGAAGAGGTCGCGCGCGCGCTCGGCAAGCCGCTCATCCGCTGGCACATCAAGTCGACCACCAAGGCGCAGCACGGCCTCTACGAATACGATGCAGTGGCTCGGCTGCGCGACTCGCAGCTTGGCGACCCGCGCGTCCACGACATCGCCCACTACATCGTGCGCGGCAAGCTGTGGGATGCCTTCACGGCGGATGCTTCGCCGGTGCTGCTTATCGACGAGATCGACAAGGCCGACATCGAGTTTCCAAATGATCTCTTGCTTGAACTCGACCGGATGGAGTTCTACGTCTACGAGACCAAGCAGACCATCGTTGCCCACCACCGCCCGATCGTCATCATCACCTCGAACAACGAGAAGGAGCTGCCGGACGCTTTTTTGCGCCGCTGCTTCTTCCACTACATTCGCTTTCCCGATGCCGAGACGATGACGCGGATCGTCGGGGTTCACTATCCGCTGCTCAAGCAGTCGCTTTTGCGCGAGGCGCTGGCGGTGTTCTACGAGCTACGCGAGGTGCCGGGGCTCAAGAAGCGCCCGAGTACCTCGGAGCTGCTCGATTGGATCAAGCTGCTGGTCTGCGAAGACCTGACGCCGGAGATGCTGCGTAGCCGTGACCCGCAGAAGATCCTGCCGCCGCTGATTGGCGCGCTGCTCAAGAGTGAACAGGATCACTGGCTGGTCGAGCGGGTGGCGGCGCAGGTCAGGCGCGGGCGCTAGTCGGATGCTTGCTGTGCAGCTCGCTGATGGCGTGGCGTAGCTCCAGCGCGAGGGGATGGTCGCCAAGCTGCGGGCGCAGGATCTCGGCCAGCGTTGCGTAGTACCAGAGGTGCTCATCCGGCGAGCCGCGAAAGCGCTTCCACACCTCGTCGCCAATCCGCGCAAAGTCGGTCAGGGTCGCCCGCAGGTTGTGGATGGCATCGGCTGTCTTGAGCGCGGCGGTGTTGCGGTCGGCGCTCCGCAGCCTGTCGAGCTGCGCTTCCTTGCGGGTGCGCCAGGGCAGCGGCTGATTGCCTTCCTGTTTTTGCTCGGAGACCGCGGCGACCAGGCGCGCGACCTCAGCGCCAAACTCGGAGCCAATCTCGTCGATGGTGACGGTGGTGTCTTCGACCACGTCGTGCAGGATCGCCGCGACAATCACTTCCTCAGGGAAGTCGTGTCGCATCAGCAAGATCGCGACGTGGACGGGGTGGATGATGTACGGCACCTGCGAGCCCTTGCGCTCCTGATGCCGGTGAGCAGTCGCAGAGACCGCGAGCGCACGGTCGATGACGGGAGAGAACGTAGACATGGAGGCCTCCTAGCGGGCCGGACCTTCGCCGTGCCCATCGACCCTGGTCGAGCGGAGGCTCTGGCGGGGATGCCAGATCAGCTCGACCTTGGAGTCATTGCCGGACAGAAGAAGCTGGGTGCCGTGGTCGGGAAGCTCGACGCGACGGACGCGCTGGCCTTGCTGCCAGGTGCCGTTGGTGCTGCACATGTCCATGGCGTAGACGCGGCCCCGCTCGGCCAGCAGCAGCAGATGCAGGCGCGAGATCTGCCCCGAGAGCACCTGTCGCAGCCCGCGGTCCATACAGGTCTCGGAGCGGCCAATGATGACTCCCGCGTAGAGATCGGCTTCGCTCAGCTCGACGGAGACGGCCTTGGCTTGGCGGCGCAGGGTGACCCGAGCCCGGCCCGCAGGAGCGGCAGGCACGGCAGGGGCCGACTGCAAGTCCTCAACGCGCTGCGAGCGAGGCAGCAGCGTGATGTGGGTCCGTCGCTGCATGCGGAGCGAGTGCTGCGGGGGCTGCTCGGCCTCAATGATGTCGTAACTCGGCAGCTCCACCCCATCGGCGAGCCGACCGCGCTGCTGGAGAAACTCGGGCAGGGGCACACAGCCGATCGCACAGTCACCCAGGCCAATCAGCAGCGGCCCGCTCACGCCGATCGACTGCCGGGGCTGGCCTTCGATGGCAAATGGCTGGTTGGTGTGCAGATCGAGCAGCCGCAGCGCTGGCGTCTTGTCGGCCAAAAGCGCGCAGCTCGCCAGCAGGTGACGGTTGGTGATGTTGGGCAGCTTGGGCAGCACCAGATCGCAGTTCTCGTGCCAGCCCATGACCGCATAGACCGATGACGAGGCCTCCAGATCGATCCAGCCGAGGTCCCGACCGTGGACCCAGAACAGCCGGTAGCCGATTCGACAGGCCGCCGGCTGATCGAGCAGCATCTTGGCCCCAAACACGTAGCCATCGCGCAGCGTCGGGATGCTTGGGCCTACCGAAATGGCTCGGATCTGACCCGCCGCCGCGCCCCCGCTCGGGCTGGGGGCGATACCTGAGACCTCACCGGTGGCTTCGGCGGGCTCGGGGGGAACCAGTCGCAGCTGCGGTCGCCCTGGCCGCGCTGAGCCCTTCAGCTCATCCGAGTCCATGTTTGTCAGTATATCTGCTTTGCAATCGGCGAAGGCGCAACAAGCGTGCGCGGCGGGCGGGGAGGCTTTGGACTTACAGGCCGAGGAACTGACGGACGCTGGCTAGCTCTTCGCTGACCGAGAAGTGGAGCAGCTCGAGGAGGCGCTGCTTGGGCGAGAGCAGCGTCAGGCCAGGCGGGTCGGTGGCGAGCAGAAGGGCAGCGGTTTCTAGCTCTCCGCAGAGCAGCAGACCGACGCGCACCGTGGTCAGCTCAGAGGCTGACAGCCAGGCGTTGGCCAGGGCCATCGGCTTGACCGTCGAGTCGAGGAGCGCACGTCCCACGCGGCTTAGCTGCTCGAGCTGCTGGGGCAAAAGGGCCGCTCGGAGGTTGCGCGCCAGCTCGATCGTCTGGGCCGAAGCCGGTGGCGTGACCTGACTTATCTCTTGCTGAGTCAACAGGAGCGCTGCTTCAAGGAGCTGGGTCAGCTCTTGCTCGTCGGATAGCACGGTGCGAACGGCTCGCTCGGGGCGCAGAAGGGCCGCCATGCGACCGACCTCGTACAGGGTCTCGCGCTCGGGACGGCTTGGGTCGAGCAGCGGCGGGCCCAGCTCGGCACACACCGTCGTCGGGCCTTTGCCTTCGCTGGCAATCGAGATGAGGAAGGCTTGCTCGGCCAGCTCGCGTGCTTGTGGACGCGGGAACAGCTCGGGCAGCGGCGCCTCGGTCATCTCGAACGCGTAGCGCAGGGCCTTGAGGTAGACCTGGGGCGCACTGGCTTCGACGCGGCTCGATCGCTCGAACGGCTGCTCGCTCCACGGACGGCAGTGGCTTCTCTGGATCGCCGGCCACAGCACCGCGAGCAGTGACGCGACGCGCGGGTCCTCTTCGGGATGAGCCAGAAGTCGCCACAGCTCCTTGGTCAGCGGCCTACGGGCCAGCGTAACTGGGCGGCTCCTCAGTTCATCGACGAGCGCTGCATCCGCGGGCTCGCCCTGCCGCAGCAGATGGAGGGCCGCCGCCACTTGCAGCGAGCGCTCACGCTGGCCGGTCTGACCGTACAGCTCGCGCAGCGCCCGATACGACGACAGCTCGCCCTTGCTACTCTTGAGCACGATGTGGTGCTCGGCGATCGCCTTGTCGAGCTTGTCTTCCCCGGCGGACGTGTAGATCGCAGCCATCTGGCGGTGGCGGTCCATGTTGGTCGGCTCCAGGGTCAACGTCACTTCGTACGCGCTCATGCCGGTCTTGAGGTCGCCCAGCTCTTGGATGCAGACGCGGGCCACCTCCGTCCACAGGCGCAGCCGCTCAGCTCGCTGCTTGGGCGTGTCGGCGTTGTCCGCTCCCATGACCTTGATGCGGCGTTGCAGGGCCCGCAGAAGCTCCTTCGGATCGTTGATCTGGGCAGCGAGCGTCTCGGCGGACTCGAGGCTCTTGAGCAGCGTCGGATCATCGTCGAACGAACTCCACAGCAGCCGCAGCGCTCGTCGCGGCTCGTGCAGGTGGTCGCGGGTGATAAAGCCGGCGGTCTGCTTGTAGCGGGCGCGGCGCTTCTCGCTCGGTTCGGCGGCGGCTAGCTCTTGCAGCAGGTCGGCAGCCTCGGACCACAGCTGCTGCTCGGTGTACAGCGAGAGCAGCTTGTGCTGGATCGTCACCGCCTTGGGGGACAGCGACAGGGCTTCGCGATACGAGGCAATGGCATCCTGCGGCTTGGCAAGCGGACCGGCGTAGAGGTCACCGATCTCGGTCAGCACGGCAATTCGCTCATCGGTGGTTCCTGGCTCGCCGGAAAGGCCCAGCAGCGCCCGCAGCAAGGATTGGCGAACTTCTAGCTTGTCCTCGGCGGACAGCTGATCGATCCGGCGCAGCTGGGCGAGTGCCTGCCGGTGCAGCGGCGCCAGCTCCCGGGCCTGCCGGAGCGAGACCAGTGCGGCGTCCACATTGCCCAGCGCCATCTCGGCCTGTCCCTGCGTCGCCAGCAGGTCGCCGAGCTCTGCCGAACCGAGCGCTTCGCGGTGCTCGCCAAGCAGGGTCTCGCTGACCTGGCGGGCATCCACAAACTGTCCCGTCTCGACGAGCAGCGGCAGCACGCCACGCAGCGCCCCGAGGTCCTTGCCATCCAGCTCCAGCGCCCGCCGATACGCCCGGCGTGCCTTGTCGCGCAGACCGGCTCCCAGGCTCGCCTGCGCCAGTCGCGTCAGTCGCACCACCTGGGTTCCCCGCTCTGCTTCCTTGCGGGTCAGCATCTCAAGCAGCGGCAGCGCGTCATCGAAGCGACCATCCTGCCAGTACAGCTCGGACATCAGCTGGGCGGCGTCATTGTGCTCGGGATCTTGGGCCAGGAGCTCACGCAGCAGCTCTCCGGCTTTGCTCCGCTCCTCGGCGAGCAGGTGTTCCTTGGAGGCCAGCACCATGAAGCGACCCTTGTCGAGCCGGTTTCCGCTCTGCTCCGACGCCTCTTTGAACAGCTTGGCGGCGCGCAGGTGATCGCCACGGCTGCGATACAGCTCGGCGAGCGCGGTCTGACTCGGGACGTGACCGGGCAGGATTTCGAGCGCCCGCACCAAGTGCTCTTCGGCAGAGACCGTGTCCGATAGCTTGCTCTGGCACAGCCGCGCGGCCTCCGTATAGAGCGCTACCTTGAGGTTCTTGTCGTCGCTCAGGTGGGCCCGCTTGATGAGCAGCCGCACCGCTTCCGCTGGCTGTTCCGTCAGCTGATAGAGCCGACCGAGCGCCTCAATCGCGCCCATGTGCTCGGGCTCATTGTCGAGAATCTGCTGCCATGCGGCGATCGCCTTGGGCGCCTCTTCGCGACGACGCAGCTCATCACCTGCCGGGATCTCAAACTCGTAGACCTTGCCGAGGGCGGTCAGTAGCTCGCTTTTGCCCTTGTCGGCGTGGTCGATGTGGCGCTGGTAGGTCGTGCACAGCTCGGCCCAGCGCTTCTGCTGGCGGTACAGACGGCACAGCGAGCGATAGGCATCGTCACTCTGCGGATCGATCTCGAGAATCTTTTCCAGCGACGCTGTGGCCGAGTCAAGCTGCCCCGGAATCTCTTCGTATTCGGCAGCCAGTCGTCGGTACAGGGTCAGCCGCTCTTTGTCGCTCTGCACCAGCGCGGCCAGATCGGCCAGCACCTTGAGGTAGGCCTCCGAGACGCTTCCTTCCGTCGAATACAGCCGCTCCAGCGACCGCAGCACGTCGAGGTCCTCGGGCGCGAGCTTGTGAATTTCCTCCCAGCGACGGATGTTCGCCCTGCGGTCGGTACCGTGCTCGGCCTGAAGCTGCGCAGCGTCGCGTCGCGTCTTGAGCTCGCCCTCGCGATCACCCAGCTCAGCCAGCAGGGTGGCCTTCTCATCGAGCAGCGCAATCAGATCGGTCCAGCTGGCAGCCCGTCGCAGCGTGTGCTCGAGCGCCAGCATTGCGTCACGGCTCTGCGGAGCGGTCGTCCGAGCCTGCTTGTAGGCGCTGACCGCGGCGGCGCCATCGGACAGTCGGCTCTCGAAGATCTCGCCTTGCTCTAGGTACAGATCGACGCGCTTTTCCTTTTCGTCGGTCAGCTCGGCCAGCTGTCCCAGCGACTCGGCGAGATCCTTCCAGCGCTGCGCCCGTCGCGACAAGTCGGCGCGCAGCAGGTAGAAGGACTTCTTCTCGCCGTCGGGAATCGACAGCTTCTGGGCCTCCGCGAGTGAAGCCAGCGCGTACTCGTGGTGATTGAGCTTGTCGCCGTACAGCCGGGCGATCCGCAGCCACAGCAGCGCTTGCTCGGTCTTCGGCTGACGAGGGACGAGATCGCGCATCTCCGTCAGCAGCTCGACCCACTGGCCCGCTTGCCCGGCCAGCCGCTCCACTTCGTCGAGGCCAACGGTCGCTTGGTCTTCCTTGTAGGCAGCGAGCGCGGCATGGAACGCCTCGGCCAGCTGACCCTTGGCCTTCTCGAACAGCCCAGCGACCCGGAGCAGACAGCGTGCGCGCCCGCTCGGCGTCGACTCGATGTCCATTCGTCCGAGCCACAGCTCAATCAGGCGATCGTGCTCCTCGCGATCGCGCAGCGTCTGCTCCAGGGCCGTCAGCTTGGCGAGCGCTTCTTGATGATCCGGCTCCTGCTGGAGCAGTCGCAGCCAACCTTCCAGATCATCGTCGTCGGGCAGGATCTCACTGCCGATCTCGCCAACGGCTTCGTGGAGCGCTGCAAACACCGCTTCTTCGCTGTCGGCATCGAGGACGTTTAGGCCATAAGCACGCGACAGCTCGTCACGCAGGGCCGATGGCAGGCCGGGCAGCAGCGCAAAGTGTTGCGGGCCTTCACCGCTGGTCTGCGCCAGCGAGAGCAGGCGGGCCGTGATCGCCAGGTCGGGATCGCGGGCATCGAAGCCCACCAGTAGTAGCGATCGCTTGAGCGCCAGCTCGCGCAGCGACTGACGCAGGGCTTCATTGGTAAACAGCTTTTGGACATCGGCCTCGCCGAATACCAGGCCCTGACCCGAGCGACCGTCGCCAAACAGACGCAGGACGAAGCGGCCACGGCTCGACAGCATCTCGATGGTCTGCTCCGAGGTTCCGATCTGCGCGGCACCACCTGGCGCTGGCGCTCGATTCACCGCTTCGACCAGCTCGCTATCGAGTGCCGTCGAGATAAGCCCGCGGAACGGCAGCCGCGCCGCCAGACTGAGCAGCTGGGCACTGGCGCCCTCCGGCAACACCTGGCCGAGCGCCGAGGTGAAGTCGTCGCCCAACCGCTTGCGCAGCAGGGCGGCAACCAGCAGCGGTTGGCTCTCGATCAGCGCCCGCGCTGAGGCTACCTCTTCGCTACCACCAAGCTGACTGCTGTGCTGTTCGAGCAGCTTACCAAGCAGCGTCCGAAACGACGCCGAGGAGGCCGGACGTCCAAAGACGCTGCCGGTACACAGCACCACTCGGCCCGAGCGCAGCCTCTGCACCAGCAGAGACAGGCCACCTGGCGACGTTTCGCCTGAGGCATGCGGTGGTTCGTCGTGGTGCGCCGGCTCGGCAGCGCGGTCTGGTTTTTGAGCAGTAGAGTGCTTTTTGGCCATGTCGGCCTGGGTTATCACAGCACGCCGACGCCATTCAACCTTGTTGAGGTTGACATGCAGGCATCCCATGCCATAGGCCTTAAGTATGACCAAACGACTCGCTCTGCTTGGCTCGGTGTTTATGGGATTGGCGCTGGGCGGCTCTGCTTCCGCGCAGACTGCGCTGCCCAAGCCGCTGCTCACAGTGAAGCCGGACAAAGGTTACATCGACGATGCGATGGCGGTCACAGACGGTGGCGCGGTGCTGCTCTACGTCAATACCGACGGTGCCAAGTTCGCGACGCTGCGCGGTGTGGCCTTGCCGCCGGGTCGTGGACTGAGCCCACAAGCTGCGGTGGAGACGCCTGCCGTCGTGCCGCCGCCTTCTCCTCCCCCACCAGTGCCGGTGGCCAAAGGTGCCAAGTCCAAGTCGCCCGCTCAGGTCGCGCCGCCGCCTCCTCCTCCCCCGCCCGCGCCGCCGTTTATCGAAGAAGCGCTGGCCAAGGAGCTGGCTGCCGAGCCGACGCGCGCCAAGGAGCTGCTCAAGGGGCTGCCGCTCAATACCAATCGGCTGCACCTTCTGTCCGACGACAAGATCTTGGTGGTGATGCGCGATCTCGAGACCGCCGGGCTCTATACCGCGACCATCTACAGCCTCAAAACCCACGCCGAGGTTCCGGTGCCTGGTGGAATTGGCCCGGCGACGGAAATCAGCCTGACCACAGTCGATGGAGTCAAGGCGATCGTGACCGTCGTCAAGCCCGGCCCGCAGTCGGCCCAAGATCCGCGCAGCCTGCTGTCGAGCGAGTACAGGTTTGCGGCGTTCTCGGCGGTGACCGGCAAGCCGATGGCCCAGCGTTCCTACAAGCTCGACGAGGAAGGGCGGATTTCGACGCCTGCCGGCCTGGCCCTGCCGCTGTACTTTTTGGATGGCTTCGCGACGTGGGCGGTCAAGCAAGCGGGGGCGTTCGACAAGAAGAAGGACGTGCGGCAGCCTGATCACTTGGCGTTCCTCGATGTCTTTGGCGGCAAGGTGCGAGCGACCCGGACGATTGCCGATCCGCCGACTCTGCTCGAGCTACGGCGGGTGCGCGCGGCGCACAACCAGTCGGTGGTGATCTGGTCCGAGGATGGCACAAACCAAGTCGAGATCATCTCGGCGCTGGATCGCGGTCTGCCCGAGGGTCCGATCGAGGCACGCGCTCAGCTGCCGCTGCCCAGGCCGGCGGGAATTTACGACTCGCCCTCGCTGCGCTTTGTGCGGCTGCGCCAAAGTACCTTGCTGCTGTCGCTGATGGTCGATCCGGTCAACGAGGTAGCCGTGGCGGCCAAGCGCACCGACCCCGATGAAGTAGATTTTTGCACTGTCGATCTCTCGGGTGACAAGCCTGGCCCAGCGGTGCGCAAGCTGACGTTGCTCGCTGGCAAGCGCCCGCTCGGTTGGGTGGCCTCGCCGTCTGGACGAGTCGTGGTCCTGCGCAAGCACAAGGGCTTTTCGCGAGGCGGTACCGAAGCCGAGGTCTACGACCTGGCGCCGTAAGTTCCGCGACGCTAGACCAGGCTGGATCGAACGGGCTTGCTGCCTGGCAGCTTCTTTTCGAGCAGCGTCACTTCGATTCCCAGGCCCTGACCCAGGGTACGCAGCACCGATGACTGACTGGCCGCCACCTCGATGTCGCCGCGCTCGCTGGCGATGCCGGTCCGCGAGTCGATGGACTGCGCCGCGTAATCACCGTCCCTGGCGATAAGTCCACCAACGACGCCGCCTTTGAACGGGGCGCCCATCAGCAGCGCCGCATTGTGCAGCGGCCAGTGATCGCGCCCGGTCCGCCCGTCTCGTTTGAGCGTCCGACCGAACACCGAGAGTTGGGCGAAACAGCTTCGCTCGGCAACGCCATAAGCCGACAGGTGGCTCCACAGCGATGCGACGTGACCGATGCCGCTGTGGATCTCCTCGGCCTCTTGGCGAAGTCCGCCGTCGAAGTGATTGTCGCCGCCAAAGGGAATGTGAATGGCCACGACTGGCGCGATTCCGAGCCGCACGGCGACTGCCGCCGCGATCACCTGAGCCTCGGGTCCATCGTTCCGAATGGCCGACAGATCCGCGGCCAGTCGATCGCCGAGCGCCTGCGCCTGTTGCGTCGACAGCGACTGGGCACTCAGCGCCTTGCCAAGCGCCGCGTTGCTGGTCTTTTTGCGCAGGTACTGAAGGCGGGCCATCGTCGAGTCTCTCAGGCTTGCCAGCGCTGGCAGCGGCGACCCCAGTCCCAGCAGCGTGTCGCGTAGCTCCGTCGGACGGACGCCGCTCAGGCGCTTGCCGCCCACCGCAATCACTTCGTCGGCCCCCAGCAACAGCGGCTGGCTTTGCACGGTGTCGAGCTTCCGAGAAAGCTGCGTTGCGAACAGGACCGGTGCGCACTCGTTGTCGTCAGCCACCTTGAGCAGCTCGGGCAGGCTCGGGTGGCTGGTCTTCAAGGTCGCGTGATGAAAGAACACCGTGCGATCGAGGAGCCTCTGAGGAAGCTGCTTCCAGGCAGCCGCTGCTTGGTGCTTGTGGCCGGCAATGGAAATGGTCGTCGCAGCAAGTCGCGGGTCGGCAGCATGGATGATGTCAGGCGCGACATAGCTACCCGGTACGTTGGCATTGAGCGGATCGCCACACGTCGAGAGACTGAGCACCAGGAAGCGTCCGGCCTGCGCGGTACTGCCTCTTATACTTGGTTCGGCGCTGGCCCGTAAGGGATCGAGCAGAAGAGACGCAGGCAGTCCTGTGGCGGCGGCCCGTAGACCCACCCAGATGGCGCCGAGCAGTCCTCGCAGCAGCACTTCCCGTCGAGTCTGACTCATCTCTGCCCTCCTGCACCCACGCGACAGAGCACGCCTGGGGCGGGTTTCGTCTCACGTCTCACGCCAGGTCTGGCCACGCAACTTCTAGCGGTCATTTGGATAAGCGATGCGCAAGGTCCGAAGGTCCCATTTTAGCGCCATCGATGCTCGATCTGACGAGAGATCCTGCGCAATCCGTCATTTCTGGAAGCGCTCGGGTGGGCTTGTGCGGGTCTTGTGCCCCGCGTCTGCCCATGTCGAACTAGAAGAGGGCGTCTGCGGGCAGCCAGCCTTCGTTGCCAAAGAGGTCGCGGACCTTGGCCTGCCGGCCTTTTCTCTCGATGACCTGGACGCGGAAGTCCTTCTTGAGGCGAGGACTCTTGGCGGTGGGGGCGGTGGTATCGCCGCTGCTGAGCGGCACGTCCTCGACGCGGACTCGCGAGTTGTACTGCTTGCGCAACAGCTCCTGATTTTGGGCCTGCTTCTCGGCGATGAGGTTGGTCGACACTTGCTGCATCGAGTACGCGGCATTCAGCTCGCCCGCCTTGACCTCATCGACGCTGACGCCCTTTTTGGCTAGCTCGCTGATCTGCTGGTCGGACAGACCCGCGCCCTTGGCGAAGCTCGAGCCCTTTTGCTTCTCGCTGTCGGCGACCAGCTTCGACTGCTGAAGGAAGAAGTGGCTGGTCATGTGCAGCACCTTGCCTTGCTGGTGATGAAACGAGACCACCACGGCACCATCGCCGTACTTCTGCTGCATCTCTTGCGACGACATCAGCACACGGACCTGCTTGGGGTCTTTGACGTGGATCGGATACGACGAGCCTTCGAGCCACCAGCGCGGATGGTCGCGCATCACTTTGACGTGGCGCAAAAGTGGCTCTTTGTCGTCGTGAATCTGCACCGAAACGACATCGTTCGGAGTGGTCTTGCCGTTGTGTCCGATCGTGCTGGGGAAGGCTTTCTCGACCGTGCGCAGCGCCCAGTCGGTCGAGACCAGATAGCCGCCGCGGGCCACAAAGTCGCGCAGCTTCCTAACGCCCGCTTCCGAGACGTTGCCCGGACAGTTGAGCATCACCGTCTGCGTCGACATCAGCTCCATCTGATCGAGCAAGCTGGGCGGCACCACGACGTGCTTAATCTGAACGGCGCGCAGGACATCTTGGACGCGATCGTAGACGCCGGACAGCACCACCACGTCGGCACCGGCGGCTTCGCGGATCAGCTTGAAGTCGGTCGGGCGGCTTTCTTCCATGCGGCGCTGGAGGATCTCGGCGGCGACGCGATTGGCCTTCCGCATCTCGCTCGTTCCAAGTGCGCCATCAACGGTGGCATCGGAAAACTCAAAGCTGGCGTTTTTGGACTTGGGCAGGGCGGCTTGGGCAGGGCTGGCGGCGGGGGCTGGCGGTGCCATCTGTCGAAGCTTGTCTTCCCAGGCTTTCTGTTCGGCTGCTGGGGCATCGCCGGCCAAGGCTGGACGAAGCGTCGCAAGGAGCAGGGCAGTACCAAGAAGCGAACGAGTTACGCGGGTCAGCACGGGGAACCTCCACGGTGGGCGATGTCCCCTTGAACGCGGCGCAGCCGGCTGCGATCTGGTCTGAGGTACAGGTCGTTTGGCAGGTCTCCTGGCCCGTCTGCGGCGTTGACATCGTTACGAAGATGTGGCGTAAACTGCCCGACTGATGCAGACCATTGGCGGCGGCCTTCTCGACGAGAACGTGACCGACTGGCCCGGCGTTGTGCTCGATACCGAGACAACCGGCGTCAGCGTCATCACCGACCGTATCGTCGAGCTGGGCGCGATCTTCTGTCAGCACGGTGCCGTGGTCGATGTCCGCAAGATGAGACTCGATCCGCAGGTGCCGATTCCCGAAGGCGCGAGCGCTGTCCATGGCATTCGGGACCAGCACGTTCGCGGCAAGCCGACGTTTTCACAGATCGCCGAGCGCTTCCTCGAATACTTGACTGGGCGGTCGCGGGGCGAGGTCCTTCCGTGGCTGTGCGGCTACAACGCCGTCGAGTTCGATGTCCCCCTCATCAATGCCGAGCTTGCGCGGGCCGGGCTCTGCGTTCAGCTCGATGTCGGCCAGATCATTGATCCAATTACCTTCGTGCGCTGGCACCTGCGCCATCTGCGGAGTCGGTCGCTTAAGAGCGCGTGCGAGCACTTTGGCGTGCCGCTCCAGAATGCGCACTCGGCGCTTGCCGACGCGGAGGCGACCTTGGGTCTTATGCGGGCGATGCTGGATCGACGTTATATGCCGACGCGGATCGGCGACATCCTCAGTGAACAGGCGCGTCTCGCCAAGATCATGAAGGACGAGTGGGACCGCTGGTCGTATTGGCTGTATCGGGATCGCGAGGACGGCTCGCTGCGGTTTGGCGCTGGCTCGCACTGTGGGCAGCCGGTAAGCGATGTCAGTAGCGACTACATCGAGAGTCTGCTGCGCAAAGTGCCGGATCTTCCTGAGGACGTTCGGGCCACGCTGCGCAGCCTTGCTGCCTAAAACCACTAGGCAATTTACCCTGTTTTCCCTGCTCTGTTTCTGACTGGCTACCGGCGGAGCGGCTCGACAATTTCAAGTGGCGTCCATGCGGCAAAATCGTGTACTGAAACAGGCCCAACCAGATTATAGTGTGGGAGAGTTAGGCACCGCTTAGTCGAGTCATCGGACCAATCGGTCCTCCGAGGTGCCGCAGCCGCTTTTCGAGGTGTCCATGTCCGCGCAGCAGAGCATTCCCTGGGAGCAACAGGCCTTGCACATCGCCATCGACACCCTTCAAGAGGCCTTGCCGGGCAAGCCCAAGGAGCAGCAGGAAGCGCTGCACATGAGCCTGATGACGCTGCGTGGCTTTCTGGCGGCGCAGAGCTCGGTGGATGAAGACTTGCCGCCGATGCCGATGCCAACGCCGTCGGATACTTCGCGGACCAACAAGTTCAAGCAGCTTCTCGGGGAGCGGCGAACCATGGCGGGGCTGTCTCAGGCGAGGCTGGCCGAGCTGGCGGGGCTGCCGGAGACCGCGATTGCCAACATCGAGTCGGGGCGCGCGCTGCCAACCCAGCTGTCGCTGCTGCACTTGCTGTCGGTGCCGGAGCTGAAGCTCGAAGTCTCGGATCTGCCGTGGGAGGTCGCGGAAGCGGACCCCAATTTTGCTCTCAACTGCTGGCTGGCTCCCGGTTTTGACCCGGTCAAGATGATCAAAGAGCTGTCGATGCAGGTGAACAGCTTCGGTGGTCACATCGAGCAGGGCTTCCTGTACATGGATCCGATGAGCGCTGCCGACTGGTGCGCGATTGCGGATCTCAAAGACTACGACGAGATGCAGTCGAGCATGCAGCTCGATCGGGCCGCTGGGGTGATCTTGGAGCAGTGCGGCAAGATGGGCCTCGACGTGGTGGCGCTCGGTCCCGGCAGTGCGCGCAACGAGGTTCGGCTCGTCGAACAGCTGCTAGCGCAAGGCGGGCACGGCGATGTTCGGCTGTACCTGCTCGACATCAGCCAGCCGCTGCTCTCGGTCGCCTATCGTCACGCCGCCGAGACCTTGGCGGATCGAGGCGGGGTCGTCTTCGCGATTCAAGGCAACTTCCATCACCTGCCGCGCTACGGACAGCTGCTGTACTCGCCGCAGCGGGCACATCGGCGACGGCTGATCACGATGCTTGGCCACACCTTCAGCAACCTCGAAAACGAGCTGCGGTTCGTCCGCAATAGCTTGGTCGGGTTTGGTGCTGGTGATCTGCTGCTGCTCGACATTCGACTGGCCTACGCTTCGACGGATCGACCGGCTGAAGAGATCATCGAAAAGGACCCTGGGCTGCTCAAGTCGCGACGCGGGGTGAACTCGGCGCTGAGGCAGCGCTGGGACGAGTTTCTGGCCGGGCCGATCCGTCGTTATGCCAACGTTCAGACCGAGATCGAGGTCCAGCGGGTGCTCGACCTGTCGTGTCCGATTCCGGGTAGCTACGCCGTCGATGCGCGGGCGCGGGTGCGGCTGTCGACCGGCGAAGAGCGCGAGTTCTCAGTGTACTATAGCCGTCGCTATGATTCGACGAAGCTGCAGGCCGCGCTGTCGCGAGAAGGCTGGGAGACGGTGGCCAACTGGGCGTACGGCGGTGACAACAATCCCTGCATGCTGTTTCTGCTCCGCAAGTCTGGACCGGCCCTACGGCTCGTCGAGTAGGCCCAGCTTGGCACGAGCGCAGCGAGCCCTGGCCGCGTTCCTTTTGGCCGCTCTCCTCGTCCTTGTTCCCGGACGGGCCAGCGCCGGACCGGCCGGTCGCTGGTTTCTGGAGCACTTGGCGCTCGATGTCGCTGCGGTGACGGCCTGGCGGGTCGCCTGGGCGGACGAGCGAAACCCCGGCTTTAACATGATCGGCGGCGGCGCCGAGCTGCACTTTGGCCTCGAGTTCGACAGTGGAATCGGCTTTTTGATGGGCACGCGGGCGGTGTTTGGCCCCAATCGCAGCACCGCCGAAGGTCAGCCCTATGGCGATGTCACCGGCCAGGCGATGGTGCTCTTTCGCGTCACCGACTGGGTGCGTGTGGCAGCAGGCGCTTCGGGCGGCAGACTGTGGCAGTGCTGTGGCAGCGAGGTGGTGGATCCTCGGACCGATGCGGCGATCCTCGGGGGTCTGCTGCGCATCGGGGTCGACTATTATCCGCGTCAGTCGAACATCCTGAAGGCGCTGTCGCTGTGGCTGCGGATTGACATCGACGGACATCCCGGTAGCAGCGAGTCGCTCTTACCGAGCACCAGTCTGAGCGTCGCCGGCAGCTTCGGGATTCGTCTGTAGCAGGCTCACCACCAGTGGTCGTTGTCCTCGTTTAGGTTTCTTCGAGGAGTGCCAGAAGCGAGGCCAGCTCGGTCCGCAGATAACCAACGGCATCGCCGGGTAGCGAGGGCGGCAAGCTGACCGCACCGGATTCCGTCGCTGGCAGCGTCCGCGGGCGGGTCACCAAGTTGAGCGCTGCCGATACCGGAGAAAAGGCATGCTTCGAGAGCGCTCCGAGACCTCGACGGCGACCCTTGGCCACGGGTTTGGCATCGACTGGAGCAGCATCGACCAGAGCGGCTTGTGGCGGAGCTTGGGGAGGTGGCGGAGCATCGTCCGTGCGACTGCGCTTGCTTGCTCGCTTGGCTGGCGATGACGCTGGGCGCCGCGATGGAACGCGCCGACGAGTCGGCTTTGGTTTGTGGACGGACGCACCGGCCCGTGGCTTGGCTGTCATGACGGAAGAGCGGGCCGCTTTTCCAGGCCCGTCCCTGGTCGTCCCGGTCAGCTGTTGAGTGCGTTTTTGAGGACCTGACTCGGCTTAAAAGTCAGAACTCGTCGCGCCGAGATCGTGATCTCGTCTCCGGTCTGCGGGTTACGACCGATGCGGGAGTTTTTATCGCGGACTACCAGATTTCCAAAGCCCGAAAGTTTGATTTTTTCGCCTCGGGCCAGCGTGTCCTTGATGATATCGAACACGGCCTCGACGATCTGCGAGGCATCTTTCTTTGAGAAGCCTCCGACTTGCTCATACACATTCTCGATGATGTCAGCCTTGGTCATCGTACGGCGTTCTTGCATCGCTAACCCCACCTGTCTGGGCAGAAAGCCTTGCGAAAATCCGGCTAGATAGACCCTTTCTATCCAGCCCTATGTTGTCGAACCGGTTGTGAAGCCGATTGTCCAGTCTGCGCTTGCCCCCTCGCGACCCGCTCACTCCACCGCCCTGGTGAGAGACCGGGGAAGCTTCATCGAAACTGCTGCGGCGATCCAGGTCGCTGCGAGCCATGTCGACGGAACTTCGAATTCCTACTCTACCGACGGGGGCCGACGATGTCAAAGCAATTGTTGGTGAAAACTGTATGCGAGAATACAAATCCAGTAGGCGAGTCGATTGGGTGGTTCAGCGTGGGGAAGCGGCGCACAAAGGGGCTTGTATTCCGGGCCCAGGTTTGCATGATGACGCCCGAGGAGTTTTCACCTAACCATGGCCAAGTCACGCACCCCGGGCGAGCCCCCGAGAACCACCCAGCCCAACGGACATCGTCCGAACGGCAACAAGACTCAGGCGGCTTCGGCTCCGGCTCCGACTCCACCGAAGGGCAGCGTCGAGAAGTTCTATGCGGAGCTGGATCGCTGCTGGGAGGCCATGGACAGTGGCGACATCGACGAGGCCAAGCGGCGGGCGCTCAAGCTGCTGCGGACCGACGGTGACTCGCCAGAGCTGTACGTGCTTCTGGGAATGATTGCCGCCGGCGAAGGCGACACCAAGCAGTCGCTGGAGCACTATCAGCGCGCGATCGAGATTGACCCCAACTACGTCGAGCCGATGCTGTGCGCTGCCGAACTCTATCTGTGGGATGTCGAGGACTTCGAGAAGGCAGTCGAGCTGTGCGAACAGGCGCTCGATCACGCCGAGGAAGAGGAAGAGTTCGTCGAAGCGCTCTTGCTCAAGGCCGAGGGTGAGGCGCTGCTTGGCAAAGAGTCTGCGGCCTATGCATCGCTGTCGGAGCTGCCGGACATCCTGCTCGGGGACCATAGCTATCACATTCGGGCGGGGCGTCTGCTCCTCGACTTGGGACATCCCGACGATGCGGAGTCTCACTTTCAGCGAGCGCTCGAGATTGAGTCCGAAGATCCCGACTCGCTGCATGGCCTCGGCTTGTGTGCGAGTGCGCGCGGTGATCGCAAGGGCATGATCAGCTTCTTTCAGAAGGTTCGTGCCGAGGATCTCAAGCTGCCGCAGCCGCCGTGGGGGATTTCGACGGAGGAGTTTTCACAGCTGGTCTCCGACGCGGTCGATAAGCTGCCGGAGCAGATTCGCAAGCTGATTGCCAACGTGCCGGTGCTGGCGGCTGACTATCCATCTGCCGAGCTGGTCACCGACGGAACCGATCCGCGGATTCTCGGGCTGTTTGGGGGCGTCCCGTATGGCGAAAAGCCGACCATCGGTGGCGTGCCGCACCTCGATACGATCCTCCTTTTCCAGCGCAACCTCGAGAGAGTGACCATGGGCCAAGAGGAGATGGTCCACGAGATCGAGATCACGCTGGTCCATGAAGCGGGCCACTTCTTCGGTCTGTCCGACGAGCAGCTCGAAGCCATTGGTTTCGCCTAGACGACGCGGGCCTTCCTCCCTGCTGGGTCCGCTTCTTCAGTCCTCCCATCTCTGATTCCGTCGCTGCGACGCCCTCGTTTTCTTTTTCACCGCTTGACCTGAGCGAGCCGCTGACCCTGTTGTCGAGTCGAACTCGAGGCGAGGTGGCGATTTTGCTGGGAACCTATCTACACTTTTTTGTTAGGATGCGCGGCGATGAAAGTTGCACTGTTTTTCGACGGAAAAAACTTCTATTCGGGCTGGCGAGAGCGGGCCGGTCGTCAGCCGCTCGATTTTACGGCGCTGTCGAGGTGGCTGGTTCGCCGAGTCGGCGGTGACGTCCTGTGGGGCGCTTATTACTACACCGGGATTGAGACGGGAAATCCTGTCGCTGGTTCTGGGCAGGCGGCGCTGACGAGCTTCCTCGACAATCTCGAGATGCTGCCAGGCTACTTTGTGCAGCGCTTCAGTCGGCGCACCAAGAGCTATCACTGCCGCGAGTGCCAAGCGGAAAACTATTACACCCAGGAAAACGAAGTCGACACGACGATGGTGGCGGACATGCTTCGCCTTGCTGCCGTCGGTGCTTTCGATATTTTGGTCCTGATGTCGGGCGATGCCGATCATGCCCCCGCCGTCGAGGGAGTTCGCGCGCTCGGTCGACAGGCCTACGTCGCGACCTGGGGTGGAATCGGTCTGTCGCGGCGGATTCGTCGGGCGGCGTTCGATCACATCGACTTGTGTGACTCGCTGGGTGAGTGCGGACGGCAGTGGCCGACGGGGGAGGGCGAAGAGAATGGCTCTCCGATCATCCTGACCGGCACGACCCAGATCACGCAGACGGAGGAACCTGGCTCTCCGTCGCAGCCGCCGCTGGCCGATGTCGAGGAAATGGCTGCAACGATTCTGCTCGACGAGGTCCGTCGCGCCGAGAGCAAGTTTCCGCTCGGCTACGTCGGGGTGAATTTTTTTGTGACGCGCTGGCAGGCCAGTCAGCTGGATCCCGATCCCGATGTGCGGCGGCGGCTGATTGACAAGCTGGTCCGCGAAGAGCGCATTGAGCTGTATACCACCGAGGACGGGACCAAGGCGATGCGGGCCCGCAGAGCCTCGACGCAGTCGCCGCGAGACCAGGAACGCAATGGCGCGGACGTTTGAGACTCCGAAGGGGACGCGCGATTTTCTCCCCGAAGAGATGCGGATTCGCAACGCGGTGTTTGAGCGGCTGCGACGGTCGTTCCGGCTGTTTGGCTTCGACGAACTGGACACGCCGGCGTTTGAGTACCTCGAGGTCTTGACGCTCAAGTCGGGACCGGCTGCCGAGCGCGAGATCTACTCCTTCGAGGACAAGGGCGGGCGCAAGCTCGGACTGCGTTTCGACCTAACCAGCTCGACGGGACGCTTTGCGGCTTCGCATGCTGAGCTGAAGCGGCCCATTTACCGCTACCAGATCGGCAAGGTCTGGCGCTACGACCGACCGGCGGCTGGGCGCTATCGCGAGTTCTACCAGGCCGACGCGGACATCCTCGGCAGCTACTCGATGGACTGCGAGGTGGATCTGCTGCTGCTGGCGACGGGTGTGCTGCAAGAGTTCGGCTTGCATGACTACCGTTTTGTCCTCAATCACCGCAAAATCCTTGAGGCGCAGCTTCGTCGTGCGGGCATTGCCGTCGACAGGAAGGCCGATGCGCTGCGCGCGCTCGACAAGTTCGACAAGATTGGTCGTGCGGCGATGATCGAAGAGGCGAAAAACTATGGCCTCGACGAAGCGGCATTTGTTGCTTTCATCGACCAGCTGGGCATTGGCCCCGACGCGACGTCGACGATCGACAGCTTGAGCTACTTGCAGCGCACCGAGACGCTGATGGCCGATGACGCCGAGGGTAAGAAGGCGACGGCAGAGCTTCGCTACATTGTCGAGCGCGCCACGGAGCTGGGTTTTGCGGAGCGACTGACGGTCGATCCGACGCTGGCCCGAGGTCTGGACTATTACACGGGGCCGATCTTCGAGGCCAAAGCCCATGTTGCGAGGTTTGGCACGACGCTGAGCTTTGCCGGCGGCGGGCGCTACGACGACTTGATTGGCCTCTACGGTGGGCAGGCGCAAGGGGCGGTGGGCTTTTCGTTTGGCGTCGAGCGGCTGATCGATCTCCTCAAGGAGCAGGTGGCCGGGCAGCTTCAGACGGAGCGGCCGGTCCTGGTGGCGCCGCTCGGAGCGGGCCGGATTGCCGATGCCGAGCGGGTGGCGACGGTGCTACGCCGCGCCGGGATCGCGACGCGCTTGTCTTTGGGTAGTACCTCGCCGGGCAAGCACCTTCAGTACGCCGAGTCGGCGAGCATTGATTTCGTCATTTTCGTCGGGGAGGACGAGGTCAAGCAGGGCAGCTATCCGCTCAAGCAGCTCTCGACGCGCAGTGAGAAGCGGGTGTCTCTCACCGATCTACCGGCGGCGCTGCGCGAAAGTGGCGTCTCGCTCATCTGAGTACGCGAAGCAGTGAGATGGCCGTGACTTCGACGGCGCCCGCGATCTGGAGCGCCTCGGCACAGGCGGTCACCGTCGCACCAGTCGTGATCACATCATCGAGCAGGACGATGCGACGGTTCGCGATTTGGGCCTGGGCTCGCGGCGCCACGGCAAAGCGGCTGCGTGTGCGCTCGAGCCGTTCTAGTCGGCCTAGACGGTGAGCGGGTGCGGTCGCTCGTGTCGCTGTCAGCAAGCCGGGATGGAGGCGCAGCCGCCGGGGCGTCGGGCAGTGGCGCAGCGATTCGCGGGCCAGCAGGGTGGCTTGGTTGAATCCTCGCCGGCGCAGTCGCTGCGGATGCAAGGGAACCGGCACCAGCCAGTCGTGGGTCTGAATAAGCTCAGCGAGGAGCGGTACCATCAGCTGACCGAGTGGCCGCGCCAGGTCGTCTCGGCCCTGCCACTTGAAGCGCAGCAGCGCCGTCGCCAGGGGCCCTTCGTAGACAAAGCGACAATGGCAGCGGGGCGCATTCGGCAGCAGTGCGGGTCCAACCGCCGGCGCTGGCTCGCACAGGGCAAAACACTCGGCGCAGAGCGATCCAGGCAGGCTCTCCTCCTCGAGATCCTCGTCGCAGGCCACACATCGCGACGGACACAAGCACTGCCACAGAACCTCCCACCCGTACTTCATCCAATCGAGCGGCATCATGGGCGAGTGTTCGGCGAGCCTCCGAACAAGTTGCGCGGTTTGCTTCCCAATCGTCTTGGTTTGGCGGTGGCTTGTACACGAGCACAGAAGCAGCGGCTTCTCAGGGACCTCGACGGCAAGGCTGGCTCCGGGCGGATTTGACGCAGTGCATCAAAGTCATTGTCAAACTGGCCGGACCGCGTTTACATTTCTAACCTATGGAGCCGCTAGCCAAGCAACCAGCTGTTCTGCGCGACATCATGGTGGACGAAGTGACCTGGCGGTATGCGACGCGTCCTCGACGGGCAGAGTGGCAGGCCGCGATCGGAGAGCTGGTGGCGCGCGCCGCTTTCGCCGTGGAGGGCCGGACTCTACAGACGGGCGAATGTGGGCTGCACGGCCAGGTGGTCGTCGAGCCGGGCGCGATCGCGGTGACCCTACGCGACGACGCCGGGGCAGAGGTGGGGCGGCTCCAGCTGGATCGGCCAGTGATTGCGCCGGTGCTCCGCGAGTACCTGCGAATCCTGCGAGCCATCGAGGGCAGTGAGCTGTCGGAGACCTCGCCGCACTTCGAGGCGCTCGATATTGCGCGGCGGCTGATTCACGACGACGCTGCGCAGCTGGTCCAGCGCTCTTTTTCGGGCGCGCATCCCGATCAGGAGACGGCTCGGCAGCTGTTCTCGCTGATGGTGCTCTTGACACACGACACCAGTCGACTTGCGTCGTAACGCCCTAGTGCGGTGGCGCGAGGCGTAGCTGGCAGACGGGGCCTCGACGGGCACTGCCCGCGGGTGGCTCTTGCGTGACGACGACGCCGCTGCCCGTGAGTTCCAGACGAAGGTTGGCACTCTTGGCGATATCGACGGCGCGACCGAGTCCGGCGCCGATGAAGTTAGGGACTCGCTGCGCGTCGGGAATACCAGGAAAGCGCACTGCGACGGGAACTGGAGGTCCGTACTGCTCTGCCGCAGCAGGTCGAGGTTGCGGGTTGCTGGCGGCAACTACCGTCGGTGAGTTCTGTGGCGGCACCCCAAGATACGGCAGGACTGCCGAGGCCACCTTGACGAAGATCGGACCGGCTACCTCGGCTCCATAGTGGCCCTCTTGGGGCTCGTCGACGATCACGAACAGCAAGATGCGTGGATCGTCGTACGGCGCAAAGCCGATGAACGAAGAAGCCCAAAACTCGGGAGAGTAACGGCGGGTCGTCGGATCAACCTTCTGTGCGGTCCCGGTCTTGCCTGCGACGGGATAGCCCGGAATGTCGAGCTTCTCGCCGGTGCCTTTCTTCTCCATCACGGCTCGGAGCATCTGCCGCATCAGCGACGCTGTGTGCGGCGACATCACGCGCTTGCCCTCGGGATGCGACTCCAGCACGGTCTGACCCGTTGCCGAGACGACCCGGCTAACCACATGCGGTCGGTAGAGGATTCCGCCGTTGGCAAAGGCCGCCATCGCCGACGCAATCTGCACTGGCGTCGCGGTCATGCCCTGACCAAAGCTGATGTTCGCGAACGCGACATCGCCCCACTCTGCGACGGGACGAACCTGGCCACTGCGCTCGCCTGGGAGGTCAATTCCCGTCGGTGCAAAGAAGCCAAGCTGTCGCATAAACAGGTAGGTTTTTTCTTTGCCGATTCGGCGGGTGATCTTGCTGGTGCAGATGTTCGACGAGCGCCCGAGTACCTGCGTCGTGGTAAGGATGCCCTCGGGCTCGGCATCGTGGATCGTCACATGACCGATTCGCCACTGTCCGCCTTCGCAGTCCCACTCGTCAGAGAGTTTCACCGCTCCAGCCTCAAGTGCGGCGGCGATGGTAAACGGCTTGATAGTCGAGCCGGGCTCGAAGGGATCGGTGACCACCCGGTTGCGTACGCCTCTCTCTCGGGCTCCGGATGGATCGTTGGGGTTTACCGACGGGACCGAGGCCATCGCCAGCACCTCGCCATTGCGGGGATCGATGGCCACCGCGACGCCGGCCTTGGCGCGGGCCTTGTGTACGCCTTCCTCGAGCGCTTGTTCGAGACGGAACTGGATGAACTTATCGAGGGTCAAGTGGACATCGTGACCCCGCTCGCGGGCCGAGTCGCCGATGCCGCCGACCATTACTTTGCGACCGCGCGCGTCCTGCCAGCCGATTACCGACGCCTTGCTGCCACGCAGGAACCGATCGTAGGCCAGTTCCACGCCCTCGAGTCCAATCGCGTCGATGCCCGCCCAGCCGAGGACCGGGCCCGCCAAGCTGCGGTTGGGATAGTAGCGCTTGGGCTCTTGGGTGAGTCCGATGCCGGGGAGTCCGAGCGCTCGGACCCGCTGGGCCTCCTCGGGAGGGATTCGGCGCTTGAGAAACAGGTAGTGGCGATCGGACTGCACGCGCCGTCGCAGCTCGGTCAGTTCCAGGCCCAGCGCCGATGCTAGCTTGGTGAGCGCTGCGTCGCGACGAGGCAGATCTGGCAGCTCACTGCGGAGCTTCTGCGGCTCCAGATACACCGAATCGACGCTGGCCGACGCTGCCAGCTCACTGTCAGTGCGGTCGACGATTCGTCCGCGGTGCGGCGGGACCTCGATTTCGCGCAGGTACTGCTCCTCGGCCAGAGAGCGGTACAGGTCGCGCTTCTGCACCTGAAGCACATAGGCCCGGGTGAGTAGCATCCCAAAGCCCAGCGTCATGACCACGCCCGTCGCCCACAAACGAACGTGGAGCCAGCGGGAAGTCTCTCCCTCGGGATGTTCGTCGCTGCGGATCGGCTTCTGCGTCATCGCGGTTGGCCTTCCTGTCTCGACGGGCTGCTGGGTCGTCGGGCTTTGACGATGCGAATTGCCGACGGAAGAGGTGGCGCCATGTGCAGTCGCTCGCGCGCAAAGCGTTCAATGGTTGCCGGGTCCTTGCGGGTGGCCAGCTCCAGACGAAGCCGCTGGTTGTGTTGGGCCAAGGCGCGCGCCAGTTTGCTCTGCTGGGAAAGCTCGTAGCCGATGCGAATCACCTCGAGCCGAGACCACACGTAGAGCAGCGCAATAAGCACCAGCGAAGAGACCGTCAGTCCGACGGTGAGACCGAAGCTGGGACTGCGGCTCGGCCAGGTGACGATGCGCTGGAATCGGTCGTGTTGCCGACGCAGCCAGCTGACTTTTTTCCGCGACCCTACAGCGGCCATGACGGACCCTGCGGAAGAGGTTGGTTGCTGCGCTGGCTCGCCCGCTCCTCAAGCGTCAGGGTGCGGGCCGCCCGAATGCGAGCCGAGCGTGAGCGTGGATTTTTCGCAAGCTCTTCTTCCGACGGTGTGACCGAGCCCTTGGTGAGTGCGACGAACGGATTGTGAGTGATTCCCGAGCCGCGGGACCGATGGGCGTCCGAGACTGCAGGCACGAACGATAGGTGCTGCTTGACCAGCCGATCTTCGAGTGAGTGAAACGAGATGATGACCAGTTGCCCACCGGGCTTAAGGAGCAGCGGAGCGGCCAGCAGCAGCGAGTGGACCTGACGCAGCTCATCGTTGACGGCAATCCGCAAGGCCTGGAAGGTCCGCGTAGCTGGATTTTTGTGTGGCTCGCGCTGCGGGATGGCCTTGGCGACCACCGCCGCGAGCGTCAGGGTATCGACGACGATTCCTTCGGAGAGAGCCTGCTTGATCGCGCGGGCAACGCGGCGGCTGTGGCGCTCCTCGCCGTATTCCCACAGGATGGCGGCTAGGCTGTGCTCGTCGAGTCGCTCCATCAGCTCCAGCGCGGTCTCGCTGTGGCTACAGTCCATGCGCATGTCGACGGGGCCGGCGGTCTGAAAGGAGAAGCCTCGCTCGGGCCGGTCCAGTTGCAGCGACGAAACACCAAGGTCAGCAATGAGTCCGTCGAGAGCCGGAGCGTGGGCAGCAGCAAGCAGCGTCGGCAGATTGCCAAACGGACCGTGAATCGGGCGGAAGCGGTCGCCGAACCGTGTCAGGCGCTGCGTTGCGAGACCCAGCGCGCTCTCGTCGCGGTCCACGCCGAACAGCCGTCCTCGCTCATCGAGCGTCGTCAGGATTCGTTCACTGTGGCCGCCTAAACCGAGCGTCGCGTCGCAGTACACACCGTCTGGGCGCACCGCCAGCAGTCTCAGTAACTCATTCGCCATCACCGGCTGGTGGAGGTTGGCCCAGGCTTCCATCTACAGCCCGACATCCCAGCAGTGGCCCGCGCGAGCGTCAAATTTTCCTCGGCACGGCACTGCGAACTCGTGAACACACCTCGTGTGTGACCTTTTGTTCACGATTTGCGCTTGTGGTTGGGAGGCACTACGCGGCTGGCGCGGGACGCCAACAAAATTCCGTGGCTCTACGGCTGCTGCTGGTCGAAGAAGGCTGGCATACTGGCTGCTGAGCCATGAAGAATGGTAAATGTGTTTGGTGGGTTCAACACGACGAATCGTGGAGGGCTTCCGATGCGCTCTATGCGTCCGCTAAAAGGTTTCCTTTCGTTTGTTACTCCGGTTCTCGGCGCGCTTGCTCTGTTTGCACAGCAGGGCTGTACCGAGCACAACAAGGCTCGTTTCTACACCTACTGCGACGCGACGGGATGTTTCCAGTGCGACGTCGCAGGTTGTGTCGCGCAGGACGGTCGTGCGCCTGGCGCTGCCTGTGCCTCGTCGGCGGAGTGCGCCCCCGGCTGTTACTGCTCGAGCAATCGTCAGTGCGCCGAGGCGGGCTACTGCGACAAGGCGACGGACTGCGCGAGTGGTTTTGCTTGTAACGTCGCTCGTCATTCCTGCGAGCCCACGACGTCGGCAACACCCCCGAAGAGCTGCCGTATCCAGACCGATTGTGGCTCGGGGAATGAGTGCTTCAACGGTCAGTGCCAGCAGACCCCGGTGCCTCCCAATCACTGCGTGTTCAATCGTGAGTGTGGCACTGGTGGCGCCTGCGTCGATGGGCTGTGCGAAAAAGGCTGCACCAGCGACGCCAGCTGCGGCACCGGTCGGGTCTGCCAGAATCAACACTGCCTGCCCAAGCCCGTCGACAACAAGGCTTGCATCACCAGCGCGCAGTGTGGTTCGGGTCAGGCATGCGTCGACAGCGTCTGTCACTCGGCGTGTAGCAAGGACGCGGACTGCCAGGCTGCCAACAAGAATGACATCTGCGTCGCGAGTGTCTGCCGCGCCGACGAGCGTCGGATTCCCCAGTGCAAGACCAACGCGGACTGTGGCACCGGGCGCGAGTGTACCAACGCGCAGTGCCGTACCTTCTGCATGGCGAACAGCGACTGCGCGAGCTGCACCGATGGAACGGTTTGCAGCACCGGTTACTGCATGACCTCGCGCGAAGTCAGTCCGCAGTGCAAGCTGGCCGCTGACTGCAAGAGTGCGTCGCTGCACTGCGCTGATGGCGCCTGCGGTCAGTAGCTCGGTCCTTCGATAGCGTTCATTCTCACGGTGCCCGTGTGACGGGCCCTTCCTGCTTCTGCATGCCTCCCGATACCATCCCTTTTCTTGAGTGGATTGTCCGCTCGCCGTGGGGGCTGGCGTTTGCTGCGCTGTGGGGTGCGCTGTGGGGCAGCTTTGTCAATGTCTGTGTCCACCGTCTCCCGCGCGGCCTTTCCATCGTTCGCCCATCGTCACGCTGTCCTTCGTGCCAGGCCAAAATCGTTTGGTATGACAACATCCCGATCCTCAGCTTTCTGTTCCTGAGAGGGCGCTGTCGGCGGTGTCGAGTCGCGATCAGCTGGCAGTACCCCTTGGTGGAGCTGCTGGCAGCCCTGCTGACAGTGGCCGTGTTCGTGCGCTTTGTGCTTGAGGGACGGGAGGACCTGCCGGTTCGGCTTGCGCACTTCGTGGTGTATAGCTACTTCCTCTTGCTGCTGCTGACGCTGGCGGCCATCGACCTCGAGCACATGCTGCTCCCGGACCGCTTGACGCTGCCGGCGATGGCGGTGTTTCTGCTGGCCGGGCGGCTGCTCGGCGACGTCTCGCTTCTGGATGCGGTCATTGGGCTGAGCGTCGGTTACTCGCTGATTTGGGTGGTTTCTGAGCTGTACTACCGATTCACGGGGCGCGAGGGGCTGGGGCTCGGCGACGGCAAGCTCCTGGCGCTGATTGGGGCGACGCTGGGCTGGCAGGCACTGCCTTGGACGCTGCTGCTTGGCTCGGTGCTGGGCTCGCTCGTCGCGGTGCCGTGGCTTTGGTGGAAGCGGCGCGGCGGTGCCAAGGAGACGCTGCGGCATGTGGCAGTGCCCTTCGGCCCCTTCCTGTCCGTCGGAGCAACCGTCTATCTGCTGCTATTTTTGGGGCGGAGTCTTGAATCGATAGTGGCGCAGCTACCCGGTCAGTGACAGCGGCCAAGCGGGCTAGTGACCAGCGACGGTCATGCGGGAAACCCGGAGGCTCGGGCTCATGGTGGACGAGCGCTCATCGAGATCACTTCCGACAGCGTCGATGCGCTTCAGTAGCTCGTCGAAGTTGGCGGAGATCGTGACCTCACTGACCGGCGTGGTGAGCTGACCTTTTTCAATCAGGAAGCCAGCGGCGCCGCGCGAGAAATCACCGGTCACCGAGTTAAAGCCGAAGCCCATCATGTCGGTGACGAACAAGCCGCGCTCGATGCCCTCGAGGAGTGCTGCCGGCGGGGTGTTTCCGGCGCGCAGGATCAAGTTGCTGGTGGTCACATGCGGGGAGCCACCGACGGAGCGACCGGCGCAGCCATTGCTCTTGCGGCCCAGCTTACGCGCCGAATAGGTATCCAGCAGATAGCCGCGCAGGACACCGGCTTCGACGACGGCATTGCAGCGGGCGGGGAGTCCTTCTCCGTCGAAGGTCCTCGAGCCAGGGCCGCGTGGCAGCAAGGGATCGTCGATGATGGTGATCAGCGGCGAGGCGACCAAGGTGCCTTCGCGACCACACAGATACGAGCTCTTGCGATAGATGGCTCCACCCGACACCACGGAAGCCAGCGTGCGAAGTAGGGCACGGCTGGCGTCTGGATCGAAGACCACCGGAAGCTCGGCTGTGGCCAACTTTTGGGCACCCAGCTTATTGACGGCGCGACGGGCGGCTTCCTGACCGACCGACTCCGGGCTGGCCAGTCTGTCGAAGAAGCGATTGGCGGACCAGTAGGAAGCGTTGCGCTTCTTGCCACCGTCGTCATCACACAGCGCCTCAACGCTGAATGAGCAATAGGTGCCGCGAGATGCCCCGGAGAACGCGAGCCCTGAGCGATCGTAGAGTGCGAGTGCCATGTGTCCGGCGTTGCGATCGCAGCTGGCTCCGTCGCTGTTGGTGACTCGTGAGGAATATCCCAGGGCCGCCGCTTCGGTTCGTCGGGCAATCTCGAACAGCTCGGGGGCGGACAGTCGCGCCGTCTGCTCGTCCCATTGGTCTAGCTCGATAGGGCGCTGACCGGGCTGCACCAGCTCGCTCCGTTCCGGCAGTTCATTGAGCTCGTCGGGCTCACTCAGCTGGCTTAGCTCGACGGTCTCGTGAACGAAGCGACGCAGCGCCGCCTCACTGAGGTCCGAGGTATGGCAGACCGCCGAGCGATGGCTGACAAACACGCGCAGTCCGAGGCCGTGGCTCTCGGATTCGTGGAGCAGCTCCTTTTCACCGCGACGGACTTTTACGCTCAGCGACTGGCCGGCACCGACAATCACTTCGGCGGCATCGGCCCCATCATCGACGGCTAGCTCGGCAACCCGCTCCGCCAGCGCCCGCAGCTCCGCCTGCTTATCAATCGAAACGTGCGACACGTTGTTCTCCGAATTGAGATGGTTTTCCGGGGGCCTTAGGTTCGCGTACCACCGACGGTGATGGCGCCGATTTTGACGGTCGGAGTGCCAATCCCCACGGGGACGGACTGGCCTTCCTTGCCGCAGGTCCAGATTCCGTCCGACATCTCGAAGTCGTGGCCGACCATCGAGACCTTGGTGAGCACGTCGGGGCCGTTGCCGATGAGGTTTACGCCTTTGAGCGGCGCGGTGATCTTGCCATCCTCGATGAGGTAGCTCTCGGTGAGCGAGAAGACAAAGTCACCGTTGGAGATGTTGACCTGACCGCCCGAGAAGCGACGAGCAAAGACCCCACGGCTCACCGAGCGAATGATGTCCTCAGGCGCATCACGACCAGCGAGCAGGTAGGTGTTGGTCATGCGCGGCATGGGCTCGTGACGGAAGCTCTGGCGACGACCGTTGCCGCTGGCGGTGGTGCCCATGATGCGGGCCGACAGGTGATCTTGCATGTAGGCGCGGAGGCGACCATTTTCGATGAGGACGTTGCGCTGACCCGGTGCGCCTTCATCATCGACGTTGATGGCGCCACGGCTGTTGGCGACGGTGCCGTCGTCGATCACCGTGCAAAGCTCCGATGCGACCAGCTCGCCGACGCGACCGGAGTAGTTGGATGTCTTCTTGCGATTGAAGTCGGCTTCCAGGCCGTGTCCGACCGCCTCATGGAGCAAGATTCCAGAATCGCCTGCGGCCAGCACGACCGGGAGCTGTCCCGCTGGCGCTTCGACGGCATCGAGCATGGCCAGGGCAACGTGGGTTGCTTCGCTCGCGTAGTGTTCGGGCGGCTTGCGTTCGAAGAAATCGATTCCGTAGCGACCGCCGCCGCCACTGCTGCCCGACTGACGCTTGGCGCCGTCTTCGGCGACGACGTGGATGCCATAGCGCAAGAGCGGCTGCTGGTCTGAATAGCGACGGCCATCGCCGGTCACGATCAAAATCTCGCGCTGCTCCTCGGAAAGGCTACAGACGACTTTGACGATGCGACGGTCGGCGGCGCGCGCGGCACGGTCCCCGCGACGGAGGAGATCGAGCTTAGCCAGCGACGGTGAGTGCAGACTCGGAACGTCCACTCGATAGAATGATGGGATCGACCTCGACACGATGTGCTGCGGGCCCGCCTGGGCTGCCGACGCGGCAATCTCGGCCGCGGTGCGAGCGGCCCTGACCATCGCTGCCTCGTCGAGACCTTCACAATAGGCATAGCCAGTGGCCTCGCCGCGCTGGACTCTGACACCCAGTCCGAGAGAGACTCCTCGGCCAACGGTCTTGACTCGCTCGTCCTCGAAAACGTAGCTGGCGGTCTGACAGTGCTCGAAGTAGAGGTCAGCGTAATCGCCGCCTTTGCCGAGGGCGAGGCCCAGCAATCGACGCAGGTCTTCATCGGCAAGACCCGCGAAGGCAGACTCACTCGCTCGAGGGGAAACTCCCGGTGCGCTTCCGTGCATGGCCAGGAAGTGTTGCCCAAAGGGCCGACGAGCGCAATGGGGGCGGCAGACGGAAAGCTTACTTTGCGATGGCGAGGATGAGGACGCCGATGGCGGCAATCAGGAACATCGCGAGGAATAGCCAGGGCACGATGGTCTTGATCAGCGACGGTGGAACGGTTGCTCCACCAGCATTTTGGCTCGCTTTGTCTCCGCCCAGGGCCGCCGAGGTCGGAGCTGCGGTCGCCAGCGCATTTTGCAAAGGCCGATGGTTGCCACTCGACGTCGCGGGCGAGTCTCCCTGCTGAGTGACCAGTCCAGCGAGCGCATTGCCCGGCGGAGTCTTGGTCATCGGCAGTGTTCCACTCGGAGATCGGGTCGTCGGAGTCCGCGGCACCGGCGACATCGACGAAGGCGCACCGGTTGACGGCGTTGCTGGCGTGTTGCCAGGTCCCGTCGCTGGAGTGATACCGGCGCTGCTGCCCCGAGACTTTTGCTTGGCGCCACCTTCACTCGCGGCAGCGACGGCTTGAAGGATTTCTTCGGTAACGGGGTCGCTCATCACCTTCTTGAGGTTGTTCAAGAAAGCGAAGTAGGACTCCTCCATGTCGTCGAAGTCCATCGGCCCGTCGCAGTCGTCACAGCGGCACGTCGGCGCCGAGGAGATAGGGGTCTGATGAACCAGATCGCGAGTCTCCAGTCGGAGTAGGCGTTCTTTGTTGCAGCGGGGGCAGAAGTACGGGGCGTAGAAGCTCTTGACGATGCCGCTCGCCGAGAAGTTATGAACCAGGTTCATCTGGGCGACGATCGACGGTGAACAGTTCACGAAGACCAGACGCGCGCCGAGTTTCTCGATGCGACCGAGCCAGTTCACCCAGTCGCGGACACCGCACGAGTTGATTCGCTCGATGTCGGCCAAATCGAGGACGGTGATCCCGGCTGACAGCTGGCCCTCGATGCCAGTCAGCTCGTTATCTTCGTCGATAACGCCCCTTAGCTTGAGGCTTACGACCCCGCCTTGAGCCGCTAGCTCAGAGCTGAACTTGGCACCCATGTTCCCGTCCGCCTCTTTCTTGCATAACCACCGCCGCTACCACCATATCAAGGCCAAAGAATACCTGCTGCTGGGGGTAGATCACAAGCGCGATGGTTCTCGCAGCGTCTGAGCAAGCTCGTGGAAGGTATCGGACAGGAGGTAGCGGACCAGCTCGGCGCCGTTGAGTGCCTGACCCAGCAAGAAGCCACCCCCGCCAGGCAGTTCGCCCGCTGCTGAGCCTTCGTCTCCCTGCGTTTTCACCATGACCTGAACGGCGGTGGCGATGTCGTCCGCCGCGAGCAGGCCCGCACGGTCGGCGCACAGCCCAAAGCTTGCAACGACCTCGATCACTGTCTGCGTCGGGCGACTCTGGGCAGCTCGCTCAAAAACTTGCTGGGAGCGACGCGGCAGCAGCTGCATAAACTCTCGACTCTCCGGGGGCTGCTCGGCGGTGGGTAGAAGCAGCATCGACATCAGCCGGCTGGTATGGATAAGCTCGCTCGGCGAGAGCCTGAGCACCGTCGCATAGCCACCGCGTAAGGCATCGAGACAGCGTCCGAGCAGGAAACGACGTTCGGTGTCGGCCATTCCGAGCGCCGACTGATCGAGCAGGGCAATCCGTCGACCCGTCGGCAGCTCCAAGGCGAGGGCGCCACCGGGCACTTGATGGGCCACCATGACCTCGGCGTCGACGGCGAACAAGCGCTGGACTTCCGAGGCGGCGCTCTGGAAACCGGCGTCGGGGACCTTCGAGGCCGGAGTGACCTCGACGGGCCACGGCCAAATCGGTGGGAACAGCCGCAGCAGGCCAGGGACCATTGCTTGCAGCAGATCGACGGTCAGCGAGCCGCGCAGGGCTGCCGGCAGCAGCAGTCGTTGCCGTAGCTCCTCGGTGAGCGCACTGCGATAACCACCGCTCCGCAGGGGCCGTTTCTCGACGGGAGTGTAGCCTAGAAGTGCCGAGACGGTCCTGACGCGACGGGCGCGCATCAGCTCATTACGGCGCTCGTAGACCTCGGCGAGGAGTGGGTAGGCCGCAGCGCTGCGCAGATCTTGGCCGAGCACCACTTGCAGTGTCTCTTCCGCCTGGGTGGCATCGCCGGCGCCATGTAGGAGGACATCCGCCAGTGCGATGCGGTCGTCCTTGGCATCCCAGAGCAGCGGAGGTCCGGCGGGACTGGTGAGATCGAAGCAGAGCGGCAGCAAGATGTGGTCATCGGCGCTGAGGTCGACGAGGCGCTTGTACTCGGCGACGGCGGCTTGCGGATCACTGGCGACCAGGAGCCGGGCCAGACCGCGGCGCAAGAAAATCTCCGAGGCACGCTCGTCGTAGGCACTGCCAAGCGTTCGTTCGTCGGTTCGCTCGATCGCGTCGCGCAGCAGCGCTTCGGCTTGATCGCGATTGCCCGTCAGAACACCCCAGCGGGCCAGCTGTAGGACCGGCGGCGCGTAGGTCGGGTCGAGATCAATCGCCTTGAGGTAGGCCTGCTGCGCGCCCGTCATGTCACCGAGCGACTCGAGAATGCGGCCTTGATAGTCCGAGTAACGGCACAACACCGACGGTGGCACCTGGGCTGCGCCTTCCGGTTGCACCGACTGCAACAGCTCGTCGATCTCGGTCCGCGCTTCGAGGAACCGGCCAATCCGAAACAGCTCTTGAGCGAGCGCAAAGCGGGCCCGCTGCACGATCAGCTCAGGAGAACGGCCCTCGGGACGAACGCCGTCTTCGATGCACTGACGCAGCAGCTTGATCGCAAGCTCTGGCTGGAGCAGCACCTCACCGTAGAGACCCGCGAGGAGCAGCTCACAGCGCGCGATTGTCGGCAACAGCGACGCGGTGGACGCTTGACGCAGCCGCTCGATGAACGACTGGAGCAGCGCAACCGACGCATCCCAGCGCGCCAGACGGGTATAGGCCGCCGCCACCAGCTCGATCACCTGCGGCTCGTCCTGCTTTTGGCGCAGGGCCTCGCTGAGCAGCGCTTCGGCCGCGTCGCTTTCCCCCACTCGTTCGGCGAGCGCTGCCTGCGCACAGAGCAGCAGCGCCAGCTGCTCGGGCATGTTGCGTCGTCGGTACTGCTTCTCTAGCTCGCGGCAGGTCGGAGCGAAGTCATAGCCGGTCTCCGGCGACAAGCACAGCGAGACGAGGAGCGCCAGCGCCGCCATGTTCTCGGGCCAGATCTCCAGTGCCAGCACCACCGACTCGCAGGCGACGCGCAGCTCACCCACTTTCGACGCGGCATGGGCTCGCTTGGCATGAAAACTCGAGCGCTCCGCCGGTTCTCCTTCGCGGGCGGCGCGCGTCAGCAGGACTTGTCCCGTCTGATACGTACGATGGAAGTCGCCGCGCTGGTAGTAGACATGGAACAGCGCCCGGTGGGCCGGTAGACAGTCTTTGTCGACGGTCAGCGCCCGTTCGTAGTACTCGATGGCGCGCTCGGCTTGGTGCAGCTTATCGAGGTAAATCTGCCCAATGTGGGCGAGGATGCCGGCCTGCTCCTTGGGCTCGGTCCACAGCTTGGATTCAAGCTCCAGCGTCTGGGTAACCCGCGCGTAGTCCTCTCGCCGCACGTAGATGTCGCGCAGGCTGTGCAGCGCCGGCAAACAGGCTGCCGAGGTCCGAACCGCCGCCTCGTAGTAGCGAATCGCCTCGTCTTCTTTGCCGAACTTCGCCTCGGTGACCGAGCCGCACTTGAAGTAGAGCAGGGCCTTGTGCTGCCGGTCGGTGACGAGCCGAATTTGCCGCCGCGTGACCTCGACCAGCTCGGCCCAGCGCTCATTGGCTTCCAAAAGCCGCGCCATCGCGTCGAGGGCCTCACGATGCGTCGGCTGGGCTTCGACCACCTGACGGTACGCCGAGATCGCCCGATCGTGATCGCGCAGACCTTCTTCGCACAGCAGGCCAATCCGCATGTGCAGCGCGATGATCTGTGGTTCCTCGTTGGCCAGCGTGACCCGCGTCGAGAGCAGCGCGACCAGCTTTTCGAAATCGCGGGCGCTCTCGTAGTGATGCTCCAGCGCGTCGAGTGACTCGGTGTCCGTCGGGTCCACCGCGTGAAGCTTTTCGTAAAAACGGACTGCCTCGATGACATCGCGCAGCTTGGCCGTCGCGACGCGGGCTGCTCGACGGAGAATCTCGACGCGCTTTGCATCGTCGCGGACCAGCTGAGCCCGTCGCTCATAGGCCGCGAGCAGCTCTTTCCACTGGTTGCGACCGGCGAAGACCCGCTCCAGCGTCGCCTGGGTGGCGTCGTTCTCAGCGTCGGACTCGAGCGCCTTGAGGTAACTGATCAGCGCGTCGTCGATCTGCTGTAGATACTGAAGCTGGACTTGTCCCCGTCGCAGGTGCAGGTCCGCAGGACGGTACGAGCGGGTCTTTTGGGTCTCGATGAGCCGCAGCGCGGTCTCGTAAATTTTCAGCGTCTCGGTCCACTGCTGCCGTCGGTAACAGGCTCGCTCGTACGCGGTGAACGCGCCGCGGTTGGCGGCATCGAGATAGAACGCCTCGCCATAGAGCCGATAGGCGTCGTCCGCCTCGCCCAGCTTGTCGAGCAGCTCGCCGAGCTGAAACAGGTAGCGCGAGCGCTCACTCGGCTCGTGCACTTGCGTGAGGAGCGCGATCAGCGTCCGTCGCAGCTCACCGGGCTGCTCCGTCAGCGAGTAAATCGTGGCAAGTGCGGTGAGAGCGGTACGCTCCTCCGGCCACTCGGAGAGCACCTTCTCGAAAGCCCGCGCCGCCTCGGCAGAGGCTTGCAGAAACTCGTGCTGGACCTGACCGAGTCGCAGGAGCAACTGACGCTTGTGCTCGGCGGACTCGGCACTCAGCAGGGCTCGTGGCTGGTCGACGCCTGAAAGCGCGCGCTGGAGCAGGCTGGCCTGTTCGGCATGCCGACCGCTTGCCCCATAGCGATGCTCGAGCTGGAGAAGGATCTTGGTGTCGCCGAGAATCAGCTCGGGCGACAGATCATTGATGCGCTCCCAGATGCGAATCTCGTCGCTGGGACGTTCCAGCCGCTGATACAGCTCGGCCAAATGCTGTAGCGTGCCGAGCGACTCATGAGCGTCGCTAAGCAGCGGCAGCAAATCCTCCAGCGCTCGGGCGAGTCCGTCTGGCTGACCAAGCTTCTCGTAGGCTTCAGCGAGCAGGCGCAGAAAGAACGGCGTCTTCGGTGCCCGCTCGAGCGTTTCGGCGATTAGTCCATACCGCTCGTCGAGCTGGCACAGTGAGACCAAGCTGCTCAGCGCTGCCTCGTGGGTCGGTTCGAGGGTCAGCGCTTCACTGTAGGCGTCGATGGCCTGTTCCAGCAGTGGTGCCGCCGCCTCCCCGCCGAGCTGTTTGGCTTGGTGCTCGGCCAGCTGGCCCAGCTCAAGCAGCAAGGACAGTCGCTGGCTGTCATCGCGGAGCAGCGGCAGCAGTCTGCGCATCGCCGTCAGCTGTTCCGTCGAGCGGTTGGCGGTGCGATAGAGCGACACCAAGGCCCGAGCCGCCGGTCGACAGCGTGGGTCGCGACGGAGGGCTCCTTCATAGGCCGTCAGCGCATCCACGACGGCAGCCGCATCGCCATGTTGGGCCTTTTGTTCGTAGAGCGCGCCAAGCTCACAGGCCAGCAGCGCAGCGGCTTGAGCACCGACGGGGGCAGTTGCATCGCCCAGACCCAGTTTGCGCGGCGCGAGCATCGCCATCGTCGACGGCTGCGGCGAGCCGGCTTCACCACCGAGCGACACGGCCGCTTCGACGGCGGTCTTGAGCATCTCGATGGCTTGGTCGGTGTCGCCGCGCTGTTGGAGCAGGCGGGCCAGCGCGTGCATGGCGACGACATCCGTTGGGTCCCGCTCGAGGACCTCTTGGTAGCTCACTTCGGCCCGCTGAAGATCGCCTGCCTCCGTCGCGTGGTGGCCCAGCTGCTTGAGCACCCGGAGCTTGTTGCGCGGGCTCTGGACGCGGTTCAGCAGCGCCACCAGCGAGTCACCCAGCTCGCCGTCGTGGGCCTGTCGCTGACAGACCAAGACCTGCGCCACCGAAACCAGCAGTCCGCCCGGTGCATCGGAGAACGGATCAGCGACGGCAGACAGGCCGGTCAGCAGCTTGCGCACATCGCTCTCACCCAGAATTGGCTCGCTGAGCTGCTCGGGCAGCAGACAGGCCGCCAAGGTCGCAGCCACCGATGCGTAGGTCGCCGCAATCGAGGAGCCTTCCCCGTCGGTCTGGTTCGCCACTTCGGCCAAGGTGAGGTAGACAGCCAGCAGCTTTGGGAGATCCCCGCGGCGACGGAACTGGCGAGCCAGCGTGTGCAGCGTGCCGCGATCGGCGACGGTTTGCAGCGACAGGGGTGTGTCGTGTTCGGCGGCTTGCAGGGCCTCGGCAGCCCGGGTCGCGTGGACCACCAGCGCTGCTCGGTCAGGATGGGTCGGCGGACAGGCCTGCGCACACGACTGGAGCCAATCACAGACCGTGCGACGGTCGCTCCCTTGCAAAAGCAGCGTCGCAATCCGCAGCGCGAGCACCTCGTCGACCACGCCATAGCCGAGCAGTCGCGTGCTGAGCCCAATGGCCTGGGTGCGCGCTTCTTCGCCAAGCTGCGGAACTGCCAGCGTCCAGCACTCCGCCGCCCGATAGAGGTGGGTCAGGGCGAGTGCGCGATTCCATTGATCGGTCTCCGTCTCGGCAGCCGGCGGGGGCAGGGCGGACAGCAGTCGATTTGCCTGCGATTGCCACTGGAGCGAAGCCTCGTTGTAACGGCCCAGCCGCTCGAGCTGTTGGGCCGCGCGGCGCTCGACGACATGCTGGCTGACCTGGCCGGTCAGCGTCGGATGGATGCTGAGGACTTGACCCACGCCAATCAGCAGATCGGCGGCTTGAGTCGCCATCACCTGCGAGTGCATCGAGGCAGTCGCCAGCTCCAGCGCCGTCACGAGCAGCTCTACTGACGGTGAAGATCCACGTAGCGCGCTGTCTCCGCCGAGCAGCAAGAAGCGATCGTTGAGCAGCTGCCACTGACCGGGACCGTACGCCGGCAGGCAGGCCAGGTGCTGTTCACTCGCTCGGAGCTTGAGCAGCATTCCAGCGAGACCGGGAGGGCTGGGCGCTTCTCCCGCTTGCTGCGCCAGATGCTCCACCGCGACGAGCACGGACGCCTGGTCGGGACTGCCTTGGCCGGCTTGCCAGCGCATCGAGGCCGCCCACATCAGCTCATTGCCATCGCTGCTCGACGACAGTGTATCCGCGGCCCGGCCTGTCAGATCTTGCGCCGTCAGAAGCAGCGCATACATCCGCGGCGCCGAGCCCTCGGCGAGCAGCGGCTGGGCGACGTCGAGCTGACCGCGCCACAGGAGGATCTCACCTAGCTCGGTCTTTTCGTCGCTGCTGCCGTGTCGGAGCACCCAGTCGGTGTAGTCGGACAGCGCCGGGCCTTGGCTGCGTCCTTCGAGAGCAGCCTGTAGTCTGAGCGCCGAGGCCACCGGATGATGCGCCGAGCCCAGCAAGGCCAGCGCCGCATCCGCCTTGACCTGTCCGTCCCACAGGAGCAACGCCATCCGCACCGCTTGCTCCGCGTGCTCGACGGGGTCCTGCGTTTCGCTCAGCTCGGCGAGCAGCATCTGCAAGAGATCGTCAAGCACAGGCTGAGCGACCTGTCCGACCAAGGCCTGCAAGCGAACCTCGGGAGATGGGGACTGAGCAGACTCAGCGGTTGGCGGTGCAGACGGCTCAGCCTGAGACGCAGCGCTTTCTGACATGTATTGCGAGAGCTTAACACATCGTCACTGCCCAAAATACTGGCATCCCGAGTCACGGGCTGGCTGGGCAGCAGCGGCTTTTGGGGTGGTGGCTAGGCGGGGCCGTGGCCTTCGCTCGGTTCGCGCCGCGAAGTGCCGATGACCGACGGTACGCCGGTGATTCCAGCGCGTCCGCCGCGAGCAATCAGTCGACCCATGTCTTCCATCTCGAGCGAGGCGGATCGACGCAGCAGCATCATGTTGATCGGCGAGTTGGCCTCGGCAGCGAGGAAGGCTGCACGCAGCACCGCGTTCTTGATGTAACCGCCAGAGATCTCGTAGTCCTTGGCTAGCGACTTCCAGCTGATGTCCTTGGCCCACGGTGCGCTCGGCGGCAGCATCGACTTCCACAGGCGCTCTCGCTCGGGTGGCTCAGGAATTTCGAGGTGCAGGTGGAGCGTCAGACGGCGCTGGAGGGCTTCGTCGAGAGACGCTTCCTTGTTGGTGGTCATGACGACGACGCCGCTGTACTGCTCGAGGCGCTGTAGCAGGTAGTTGACCGCGAGGTTGCCGTAGCGGTCATTCGATGTCTTGACCTCGGTGCGCTTGGCAAACAGCGAGTCTGCTTCGTCGAACAGCAGCACGGCGTGGGCACGCTCGGCGGCGTCGAAGACCTTGGCGAGCTGCTTTTCCGTCTCACCGACCCACTTGCTGACCACCTGCGCCAGGTCGACTTGATAGACGTCGAGATCCAGCTCCTCGGCGATAAGTCCCGCCAGCATCGTCTTGCCGGTGCCCGGTGGACCTGAAAAGAGCGCGATCATGCCCTTGCCGTAGCCGACGCGCTGGCCGAAACCCCAGTCGGAGTAGACGCGATAAGCGAACTTGCTGCGACCGATGAATTCCTTGATGCGGGCCATGTCCTCGTCGGGCAGAACCAGATCGTTCCAGCGTGCCGAGACGGAGATCCGCTTGGCCATGTCGCCGAGGTCGTTGCGCAGCCGCCGGTCGATTCCCGAGCGGAGCTGATCGTGGGTGATCTTGCCGGTCGGACTGAGCGAGGCCAGCTCTTGGGCCTCGGCGCCGGTGTCGGTGATCTCGCCGGGCGCCAGGTGAAAGGCGCGGGCAATGCTCTCGAGATGGACGTCCTCGGCGCGAATCGACTCGGGAATCACCCGTCGCCACAGGATGAGTCGCGCTGGCTCGGGCGGAATCGACAGCTGCACCTCTTGCATGCTGTGATCGATGCTGATGCGCGGCGGCAGACCCGACTCGACGCCAAAGATCAGCATCGACGGATAGTTGAGGATGCGCTTGACCATCTCTCGACCGTTGTCGGCGAGCAGTTCACCCCGCAGCGGCCCGATGTAGAGCACCGCGCCCCGCAGCAGCGCTTCCCGCTGCGCCCGTCGCAGCAGATCGTCGAGGCTGCCTTGTTCAGCCGCGGTCGGATCAAACCAGAGCAGCGGTCGACCACTGTACGCCGCTACCCTTGATGCCAGCTCGCGCTTGCCGATGGCTTTGGGCCCCCAAAACAGAAGCCACGGCATGTGCGAGAGCTGCTGCTGCTGGGCCGCTTGCTCGGCCATCGAGCACAAACGATCGGCTCTTTGGCGCAGCGTGTCGTCGAGAACCAGGTCATCAAGCCGCTTCTCAGCGCGAATCAGACGCGAGGTCTTGGCGAGCGCCGGCGCCAGCTCGGCTCGACCACAAAGCGCCGACAGCACATCGAAGGTCGGCATGATCGCGCGATAGTTTACCGAGCTATAGCCTTCCATCGAGTCCGGCGAGATGACCTGGATCATCCGCCAGGCCAGTAGCGGTCGCTCTGCATCAAGCGCGTCGAGCAGCTGGAGCCGGTCGGCGCGACGCAGCTGATAGAGCTGCGAGACCAGCGACAGATCGACGCCACGGCGACTCGGTGAGCCACGCAGCAGCGCGAACACGTCTGACAGCGGCGCGTCGATGTGCGGTGACATCGCGACCACCAGCGTCTCGACCTCGAGCGGCGACAGGCCCAGGTTTTCGATCATCCTGCCGAGCGGGGCTGCCCGACGCAGTGCAAACAGGGTGCTTTCGACCTCGGTGACGGCCCGAGAAAGCTCGGCTTCATCCATCGGACCGCTCGACAGGCCGCCTCGGGCCGCGCGGCGCGCCGTGAAGATTCCTTCAATCTCGGCCAGCGACGGATTGTCAGGCTGCGGTCGCAGCTGGGCGCGCTGGAACTGGCGCAGGCAGCGCTCGGCGACCAGCCACATTCGGTTCAGCTCGGCGGCCAGCCACTGCTCGGCGGCTTGCCGCTCAGAATCGGTTGCTGCGCTCATCGGCGACGTCATCTCCTTGCTTTCTTTTCCCCACGGTGGCTATTTGCCGTCGTCCTGGGGCTTCTTTTTGACAACGGGACTCGGCTTGCCGCGACGACGACGACGAGGGTTTCCATCGCCCCAGTCAATTCCCTCGTCGCTGGATGGATGGACATCGAAGTCCCCAGCCGAGATCATGGTGTTTGGGACAAAGTCTCCCTCGATGCCCGTCGCGAACAGATCATCCGGCTCGCGGAACTTGGGCTCGGGAGATCGCATGCCAGTCTTGCGGTCGATCTGCGTCATCGTCCGCTGCTGCTTCTTGAGCGTCTCCTCCGCCGGCTTGTCCTTCCTCTCGACGAGGTGATGGAACAGCTGCTCCACCGCCTGCTTGGTCGGTTCGCTCTGCTGCGGCAGCTCGGCAAGCTGGCTTTGGCTAAACGCCTCCCCCTTGAGCCCGTCGAGCAGCTGCGCCTGATCCGCGCGATGGCTGTCCTCGATGAGCCGCTGGCCCTGCTCGTGGACAACTGTCTCGGGGCGGGCAAGCGTGTGCTCGCGCTGCTCTTCTTTTCTCTCGAAGAGTTCTTGCTCGCGGCGAAGCTGCTCTTCGTGGGTTGGCATGTAGCCCTCGGTCGGCTCTGCGGCGACAAAATGCCGCGGAAGTTACTATCGCCCAGATCGGCTGCCTATACAACCGCTGCTTTGTCCTCGGGCCGTGAGCCTCGTGACGACAAGGTAGTTGTGGTCGCGTGCGCCATGGTCGGACATTGGAAAAAGCTCGGGCTGGCTGCGTGGTCGCCCTTCCCACGGCGACACGCGCGCTGATGGTGTTCCACGCGCCGCAGATCCCGCTGCTCTTGGACAAGCGCTCGAGCCCGGAATCACTTGAGCCCGGAATCAGTAGAAATTGCAAAAACTACGATTCATAGCCAAGAAGCTGCAAAAACCTAACCCTACCTGTAGGCACTTGGGTTACTTATGGACCTTTCCTTGGCCTTGGCCTTGGCCTTGGCCTTGGCCTTGGCCCTTGGCCCTTGGCCGCAGCCGTGGTGTCGACCCGGCTGCCTGCCTCTCGCATCTCTACTTTTTTTTGGGCAATACCGTCTGGCTTTGCTGATTGCGTACCCTAACTAGCGCCTGGCTAACTCCTGGAGGCGACATGCGTCCACTCCGCTTATTCTCGTCGGTCCCGTTCGTATGCTTCCTCTCGCTGTTGGGTTCCCCGGACGAGGGTGGGCACACGGAGCCGGTTCGTTCGTCGGAGAGGACCGAGTCTGTACACCTTGTTCTCGATCTTGGCTCCTCGGGCACGCGCTTCTGCATGTACCCGGTGACCGTCGACAAAGGGGCCGAGGAAAAGAAGCGCTGCCGCGTGACCTCGGCGAGTCCGGTCTGCGTCAAGCTCAGCGGCGGCATCGCGGCGCTGGTCCGTGGCCACTCCGCCGAAGAAGTACCGGGGCTGATTGGTCCGAAGCTGCGGCAGGCGTGGGAAGCGCTCGGCGACTCGCAGAAGAAGGGAAACCTGGCGATCCGCGAGCGGATTCATGGAGTGGTGGCGCTCGGCACTGGCGGCTTCCGGCGACCAAGTACCAATTTGCCCGACCCGCGACCCGAGTTTACAGCGGTCTGGAATGAGATCAGCCGCTTCTACAAGGAAGAGACCAAGCAAGAGCACGTGGTGGCGCGGACCATCAGCGGACTGGAAGAGGCGCGGCTGGCTTGGCTCGGAGTCTCGCAGCAGATTCCAGCGACGGTGCGCGATAGCTTTGCGATCATTGAGGTCGGTGGCGCTTCGATTCAGTTTGCGACCAGTGGTCGCAGTCTCGAGTACGAGGATCTGTACGCCGCCAGCGAGTATCGTGGTCAGGACTATGTGTTCAACAAGTTCGCACCCACCGGGGGGCAGGCGGCGCCGGGCTTTGACACCTGTTATCACCCCGAGGATCGCTCGGTGCAGGACGGGGCGGCCTGCATGGCGTTTTTGCGGAGCAACGTGTTTGCTGGCAGCTCGATCAATCAGCTCGCGTTTCACTTTTCGCAGCGACGGCTCTATGGACTGGGGGCGCCGTGGCTGGGAATCTTCGCCGACTATCCGGCGGGGCCGCCGTGGCCGCTCAAGAACGAGCCTTCCTACAGCCCGCGCCTTCTGCCTGGAACCTTGGCGCAGCTGGCCGAGAAGGTGTGCAAGCTGAGCGATCAGGAGATCGCTACTTTTGCGCCCAATGCCTTCGACCTTCGGAAGAATCCAGCGACGGGACGGGGCTCTGGAAAGGCCTGTTTTACGCTCTCCTATCACGCCGGATTTCTGGAATCAGTAAAAATTATTTCACCAGACGGAGCGCTGCTGCCCGGCGGTGATGATCAGTGGACGCGCGGCGCTTCAGTGACCCACGAGTTCTTTCCGGACTGCTAACCGATGCGACTGTGTCCGATTGCGAGTGCCCACATAGCGTCACTTGGCTCGACGCTGCATCTGCCGTTTCATATCTCTTCTGGTTCCGTGACCCAGCTAGAGAACGTGCTGATTGTGCTGCGCGATGCGGAAGGGACGCGGGCGGTCGGTGAGGCGGCGCCGTTTCCAGTGCTGACAGGAGACACCCAACAGACGGCTCTGCCGGCCTGTCGGCAGCTCACCGCAGAGCTTGTGGGAATGACTCCGGCGGCGGCGCTTACCAAGCTGCATGACGAGCTGTGGCCAGCGTTTCGGAGGACTCCCACTGCGCTCGCGGGAGTGGAGATTGCGCTGTGGGATCTGCATGCTCGCCAGCTGGGAATTCCCCTTGCGCAGTTGTGGGGCCGAGCAGCGTGGGCACATGCCGAGACAGACATCACTTTGCCACGGCTGGAGGCGTCCGAGGTTGGCACCTTTTATCACCACTTTGCGGCCTACCGGTTTCCCTTTTTCAAGGTCAAGGTAGGCGGTGGATCGGTGTCCGATGATCTGGCGCGAGTCATGGCGCTCAAGGAGTGCGCGGGGCTCCATCTGCGGCTAAGTCTTGATGGCAACCAGGGTCTTACAGAGGCCGCTTCGCTACAGCTGGTGGAGCAGCTGGCCCACCATCAAATCGTACCGCTGTTTTTTGAGCAGCCGCTGCCCGCCGATGATCTGCATGGCATGGCGCGACTGAGTGAGCGGCTGCCGATTCCGGTCTGTGCCGATGAGTCGGTGCGCTCGGTGCATGACGCGGTGCGGGTGCTGGAGCTAAGCGCGGCCCGCATGGTCAACCTCAAGTTCATGAAGTCAGGAGTCCGCGAGTCGCTCCTGATCGCCGAGCTGCTGCGTCGCCATCGCATTCCCCTGATGATCGGCGGCATGGTCGAAAGTGAGCTGGCGATGACTGCATCTTTGCATGCGGTGTGCGGAACCGGGCTGATCTCTGTCTGTGATCTCGACACGCCGTTCTTTCTTACCGAGCGCTTTACCTGCGATAGTCCATATCATGCGCAGACCGCGCAGCTTCGCTTGCCAGGAGGAACCGGACTTGGTTTGACGCTCACGGAGGAAGCGCTGCGTGCAGCAGAGTCGCCTTCAATATGAGGTATTTGAAATGACTCATATTGCTCGGAGTTACCAGACGCTGTGATGAGTCTCGACCACTCCGAACATTCCGTTGACAGACTGGGGCACAATGCCTCCTCCTGCGGGCCGTAGGCTGCCGCGATAGGTTCCGTAGGGCTGGATGAAGTTGCTGCGCACCACCCCGAGGTTGACCTGCTCTTCGCGGGTACCGAGCGGGGTGAAGGTCAGATCGACTTCGTGTGACGCTTCGTCTCGGCTGCGAATCCGCCAGTCTTGGCTGCGCGGATTGTCCGGTAGGTCGAAGCGCACTCCGCCGAGGGGCTGAACGCGACCATCGATCCACAGCGCGTTCTCTTGGGAGTTCCCCTGCTCATCGTCGTAGACCAGAGCAGAGAGATTGAGTCCGAGCAGATTCCCTTGCGCGCTCACTCCTTGCAGAGAACTCCACAGCCAGCGGGTGACCCGCGGCGCGACCGAGCGCGTCCAGTCAATGCTGCCCACTCCGCTGGTGAGATCGATCGATTCGCAGCCGGCTTGAAGCGCGCCTTGGACACGGAGTCCGGCGGCCTTGTGGGTATAGGCAGGGAGTCCGCTTGGGAGTCTGTAGAGAAGCGCCAGCGCCTCCGCATCCTCGACGGTGTATTCCCCATGGACGCGCTTGTTTCCCAGCTCTAGATCGATCACCACCTGCCAGCCATCCTGATATCGGATTTGCAGCGAATTCCTTCCGTCCTTCCACACTGTCGTTCCGCGCACCGAGCTTTCCGCAAACGACAGTCCGAACGCCAAAGGATGAAGTCGCGTGTATTCCCACTTCTGCTGCGGTCGCTCGCGATCGATGAGATAGGCGAAGGTCTTGCCAACGTAGCCCAGGTTTACGACGGCAAAAGCAAAGAACCAGCGTGGCGATGCGACGCTGATATAGTGCCACTCCTTGAGGCGGAAGCGGCCCAAGGGTCCCGGCGCGACAATATCAGGAGTCGGAATCGCGGCACGGTACGTACCAAAGGAATAGGAATCTCCCCGACGCGCAGTAGGAGGAGGAACGGCAAGCATCGACATTCCCGATTCATAACAGGTTCGCGCCAAAGTACGCTGGGAATTTGTGGCTTGTGCGGAGTGCGGCAATCCCTACTTACACTCGCTGGGATCGGATGCGCTGGCGGTTAGCTTGAGTCCGTCGAGTCGGAATGGAATGTAACAGCGCAGCCACTTGGCGACCTCGGCGGGCATGCGCTGTTCGGCGCGGATGTCCCACAGGATGTGGCGGCCCGTCTCGTCACTTGAAAACAGCGTCTTGCCAGTGGGACTGATCAGGATGCGGGAGGCCGCCATTCCTTTTAGCTCGGCGATCAGCTTGCCGGTCTCAACGTGCCACTGCCGGATGGCGTCATCGTCATGAGTGGTAAATAAACGTTTACCATCGGGGCTCAGGCGCGCATCGCGGAGCGGACTCTGCGGCTTGGCCAAAGACATCACCAGGCGGCCACTGCTGGTCTCCCAGATTCGTACCGAGTCGTCATTGTGAACCGAAAGCAGGTGCTTGCCGCCGGGCCCAAAGCTCACCTTCTGGAAGTCCTGCATTGTCGCTGGCAGCTCCCAGACCTTCTTGCCTGTCTCGGTATCGATCACCACCGGTGCCAGCTCGGGCTGGGCACTGAAGGCGCGGTGACTCTCGTCGCTCCACGCGAACACGCCGCCGATCTGCTCAAGCAGGGGGTCTCCGCCGGGCAGCGGTCGCAGCCAGCGGCTCTTGCCTTGCGCTTCGATGAAGACGAGCTTGCCGTCGCGGCTGAACTCGAACACCACCGGCGGCGTGGTGGTCTTGCTCGCCTGCACCGCGAGCGGCGCCGAGCCCTCAAACGGATAGAGCTTCACATTGCCCGGTGCCTTGGCATTGCCTGGGACGGCGACGGCGGCAAAGCGTCCGTCGGGCGTGACGGCGATCTCGGCGGCTCCGCCAGGTAGTCGTCGCTGTTCGCCGAGCGTCCGTCCGCTGCCGGCATCGAAGACGCGAACCAGGGGCAGGTCACTGACGACGGCGATGCGCTTGCCGTCGGGAAGCCAGCGCACGCTGCGCAGCTCAGCGCCAAGACCCGTGCTCTGCGCGACCATCCGACCGTGGCTGAGATCCCAGACGGTGACGCGGCCACGGAGATCGCCGATGGCGACCCGAGGGCTGGTTGGGCTGTAGGACATCGTCCCGGCGGGGACCTCGGCGAGCGTCTTGCCCGTCGTTGCCTCGTGGAGTCGAGTCTTCCCGTCGGGATGGACCATGATGAAGTGGCGACCGTCGGGGCTAAAAGAGCCGCTCTCGATTCCGTCGCTGTGACCGCTGAGCCTGACCAGCTGTTTGCCGCTGCGGACGTCCCAGACCATGATGCGCTTTTCGGCGTCGCGAACCAGCAGTCGCTGTCCGTCGGTGCTGAACTGGGCATCGAGCGCGCGCTGCATCGCCAGTGGAATGACCGAGTGGCCGCTGGCCGCCTCGCTGAAGGTTCGACTGACCGGCGTCGCCACGCCCGGCTCGACCTTGCGGAGTCCGACGCGCTGCTGATTGTCGACGAAGGAGAGATATCGCACGTCGCTGCCGAACCCGATGGCGGTGGTCGTTGGACTCGCGGGCATGGCGAAGCGCTGACGGGAATCGGCGACGTCCCAGATGGTGATCTGGTGCCTCTTGTCGAGGATGCCAAAGTAGGCGCTCTCGGGACTCCACTGTCCGTCGAGAACTGGGGAGCTTCCTTGGTTGATGACGGCGACCTGCTGGCCGGTGGCGGTCACCCAGAAGCGAACCGTTCCGTCGGCGCTCACCGTTGCCAAATACAGTCCGCTCGGGCTAAACGAGGCTTCTTGGAGTATGCCGACGGTGCCACCGAGGGTGACTTCTCGACCACTCTGGGCCTCGAACAGACTGAGGCTGCTTGGGCTGCGGACCAAGACGTGCTTGCCGCCGACGCTCCAGGAGATCTTGGTCTTGCCCTCTTCGTTGTCATCATCGTCGTCGAGAACGGCGATCTTGCGCCCCGTTTCGGTATCCCACAGCGAGACGGTGCCGGTGTCCGTCAGCGTAACCACGAGCTTGCCGTCGGGACTTTGGAGCATCTGACGGATCGCGCCCTTCTTTTCGGCTAGTACAGCGACGAAAGAACCCTCGTTGACGTTCCACAAGCAAGCGGTCAGCGGGCTGCTCTCGCCGTCGCTGTCACTGGCGCGGTGCAGCGTCAGGGCACGCCGTCCGTCGAGCGTGAACTGCGTCTCAATGACCGAGCTCTGCTGATAGCGCAGCTGGGCGTAGTTTTTCCCCGTTGCCAGATCGAACAGCTGCGGTCGCGTGCCCGTCCCGAACACGGCGATGTGTCGACCATCCGACGAGAACTGCGACTTCTGACCTTCCTCGACGAGCTTGAGTCGTCCTTCCACGGTGTCCCAGACGCGGATCTTGTGAATGGCCTCGGTTCGCTCGATGAGGACATACCGTCCGCCGGGGGCAAACTTTACGTCGGTGGTGGAGTCGGCTGCCGGTCCGCGTAGCTCGGCCAGGGCTTTGCCGGTGCTCATGTCCCACAGCTGGATGAGGTCGGCGGGGCTGTCGCCGCGGCTGACGGTGAGCAGGCGTCGACCGTCGCTGCTGAGCCGTACTACGCTGACCTCGACGGGCGGCAAGCTGGCGACGAGGGCGCCGCGCTCGGACTCCCAGATCTGCACCTGGCTGCGATTGTCGATCGAGTAGAAGCGCTGTCCGTCGGGACTCAGAAACGCCTCGGAGATCGGCTGGGCGGGGACGGCTGGCTGGGGAATCCGTCGCCCGCTCGCGCCGTCCCACAAGGTCAGCGCACCGAACCGGCTGAGCGTGAGGATTCGTTGGCCACTCGGGAAGAAGCGTGCCAGCTTGAGGTCGGACTGCTGATCCACGACGCTGCTCTCGAGGGAAGCGACCCGTCGCATCGCATCGCCCAGCCACTCGAGTGCCAGCGGCTCGCCGACGCCTTGCTCAAACGCTCGGCCCAAAAACAGCGCGGCTTCGTAGTTGCGACCGGCGAGGAGGGACCGGCGGCCTTGCTCCAAGTTCACAAACGGCGGTTGTTCTGGGCCGGTAGGTCGATTTTCCACTCGGGCCGGTGGTGGCGTCGCTGGCACCGATACCGGTGGCGGGGGAGGGAAGGGCGCTGGCGCCGTCGCTGAAGGAGTCTTTGCCGTCGACGCGGGCGGTGGCAGTGGCGCTGACTTGACGGCGACTGGTTCGGGGACTGCTGCCTTTGCCGCCGGGGTCGCAGGTGGTACTGGCGTCGCTTGGGCGGCGGCTGGCTTTGCGGGCTTGGCTGCTGCATCAGCAGATTTCGCCGTCGCTGCATCAGGGGCCTTCGTCGCAGCGTAGGTAGGCTTGGCCGCGTGGCCGTCCGTCGCAGCTGCTTTGGCCGCCCCGATCTTGGCGGGCTTGAGCTTGGCCGGACTCGTCGCTGGAGGCGCTGGCTTCTCTGCGGCAGGGGCCTCGCTCGGGGGTCTGGCAACGGGCTTAGCCGCTGGTTTCGCAGCGGGCTTAGCGACGGGCTTGGCAGCGGGCTTAGCAGCGGGTTTCGCCGCGGCTGGTCCCGTCCACTTCGCGCCTGTTTTTGCGCCGATCTTCGCGCCTGGTGCGGCTTTCGCTTCTGCTGGCGCGGCTTTCGCTTTCGCTGGCGCGGCCTGTTTCTCCGTCGCTGGTGCGGGAGCAATTGGCTTGACGGGGGCGGACTCACTGACTGCTGGCTTGGCCGCGCCGCCGACTTCTGGAGCCTGCGCCTTCACGGCCTCCATCCCGAGTGCGAGCGAAAGTGGAATCGCTAGCGAGAGAACCCGTCGCTTCATGTACCGCCCCCCCAAAGGGCAACCCGCGCTGTGCGGGTAGCGGCTCATTTTACGATCGCTATGACGCTGAAAGCCATCGGAAATATGTCCGCGATGGCCCACGGCGCACCGCCACTTACTCGTAGCGCAGACCGTCCACCGGATGGAGTCGCGCGGCCCGCAGCGACGGATACAGCGTGGCCAGCAGCGAGATTAGGATCGTCACCGAGCCTGTAATAAACAGCTCTCCACCCGAGATTTGCGTCGGTAGACGCTCAATCATGTAGACGTGGGCGTCGAGCAGATAGCCGAGTCGTTCGATCAGTGCACAGGTCAGGACCCCAATCAAAAGTCCGAGTGAGACCCCCAGCGCGCCGATCGCCATTCCGGCCACGCGAAACAGCGACGACACCGACGCACTGCTCATGCCCATGGCTTTGAGGATTGCGACCTCGCGGGTCTTGTCGATCACCATCATGGTCAGGCTGGCCACGATGTTGAATGCAGCGACGAGAATGATCAGAAACAGCACCAGCGACAGCACCGCTTTTTGCATCGCCAGCGCCGTAAACAGGTTGTGATTCAGTTCCTCCCAATCGAGGCTGCGATAGGGCGCGCCACCGAGCAGCGTGATCACCTGGCCGCCGATCCGTTTGGCTTGCTCGACGTTGCGCGTCTTGAGTTCCAGCCCGGTGACGACATCGCCCTGACCAATCAACTGCTGCGCCGGGCCGAGTCCAGTCAGCACCAGGCGACGGTCATATTCATCAAAACCCGACGAGAACACCCCGGCCAAGCGAAACTCTTGGGTTCGCGGCGGCGTGGCGCTCTGGCTCGGCTCGGCCCCGGTGAGCGAGTCCAGTCCGAGCTGCGGCGAAATCAGCCGGAGCTTGTCGCCCACCTGCACCTTGAGCTTGCGCTGAAGCTCCAGTCCGACGAACAGTCCGGGCAGCGGCGGTCCGCCACCATTGGGCGTCGCGTCGGTGGCAATCGACTGGAGGCGCGGCTTTTCTCCCGACGGCAGCTTTTCCAGCCAGCGCGTCAGGTCGAGCACCCGATTGGCGCGCTCCGGATCGATTCCCTTTACCAGCACGCCCGCGGTCAGCGCCCCCTCTTTGGCGAGCAGCATTTCGTTATAGACAAACGGCGAGCCAGCGACGACCGCAGGGTGCTCCAGACACTTCTTGAGGGTGTCCTCATACTCATGAAAGTCGATGCCGTACTTGAGAATGAGGACGTGCGCATTCAGTCCGACGACGCGGCTGCGAATCTCGGCCTGAAAACCCGAGGTCACCGCCATCACCACCGTCAGCGCCGCCACGCCCAGCAGCACCCCTAGCACCGCCACCGTACTGAACACCGACAGGACATTGAGCAGACCGCTGACCACCGTTAGCAGCGGCAGCACCAGCGCCGCGACTGCCATCTGCGGCGACTGCCAACCCGGCCGGAGGAAGTAGAGCAGCTCGACCCCTATCGTCGAAAGCAGCAGCAGCAGCGACAGCACGATCAAGCTGCGACTCGGGGCGCGTCTGAACAGATAGCGTCCGGCGATGAGCAGCTCGTGACGACTCGGCCACAGAGATGCCAGCCAGCCCCGTCGGGGTTGCTTGGGCAGTGGATGCTGAGGATCTTGTGACATGGCTCGCAGCGAAGGGCCGTTATATCAGCCTTTTTCGTCGGAGAGGAAGGATTCTTTCGGGGCGGTGCCGGGTCGGCTATTTGCACTGTCCCAGCAGGATCGATACGTTCTGGCTCCCCGCAATGCTGGTCGTGGCCACTAGGTCTGGCCAGCCGTCTCCATTTACGTCGGCGCTATCTACAGAGAGCGGATTGGTCGGTCCCGTCACCGAGACCACTGGCTCGAATGTCCCATCACCCTTCCCAATCAGCATCGGCAAGGTGCTATTCCCAAACCCCGCCACCGCCAAGTCAGTCTTGCCATCTTTGTTGAAATCGCCCACCACCATCCCTTTGGGCACAGTGTTGTTCCCGACATCCACATTCACTGCCTGCCCAAACCCACCACTGCCATCCCCGAGCAGTATGGAAACCACATACGTCCCGGTTGTGATACCGCTATTGACCACCGCCAAATCAGGCTTGCCATCGGTGTTCAGGTCAGCGATTGCCACAAAAGACGGACTCGATGCCGCACTCAGCACAGTCCCAGCCCCAAATGCACCGTTTCCCATACCTAGTCGCACCGACAGATTGTTACCATTCGCATTCGCACTAACAAAGTCCAACTTCCCATCGCCATTGAAGTCCGTAAACAGAAGTTATTACGCGGACCATGAACACACATCGTACCACAAACAGCCACAAGACCGCCATCGGATACGTTCGTGTCAGCACCCAGGAGCAAGTCACCGAGGGAGTGAGCGCCCTGGTGTGTTGATATCGACGAACAGGCGAACCTCGTCGGCACGCGACAGCCCTTCATAGATGGCGACGGGGATGCGATGACGGGCCGGACATTTGTGATAGCCCCACATTCGGTGCTGACCGTCGAGGATTACGAACGCACTCTGCACCCGCTTGAACGAGATGCCTTTGTTTTCGCGGATATGCCGAAACTCAGCCTCGGGCTGCGCCGACAGCACGATGTTGATGGGAATCGAGTTGCCCTCGGTGTTGAATCCAACGACATTATGCACCTCCTCCCGCGTCCACTTGTGGACTGCGGGAGTTGAGCTTTTGGGCCTTGTTGACGAGGGAGACCGGGCTGTCTTGGATCTCTTGGACGGCCTGTAGCAGGGCCGGGTTGGTCAGCGCGGATTCCGGAATCCGATAGGGACTGTGGGGATAGCGCTGAGTCACTGGGGCGAGGCCTCGGGCGATCAGATGTTGGAGCGAGGTGGGACTGATGTGAAGGCGGCGAGCAGCTTCGCCCAGGCAGACGCCATCAGTGGTCTCTGCGGGCCACCCATACTTGCCCAGGCGCTGTCCCAGCATGTACGTACGGACGCTCGTGGCCGTCCAGAGTCGTCCCGTCCCGGTGCGTTCTCCTTGTCGGTTGAGCTCGTCGGCAAGCACTGCGGGCTTCAG